>Ga0082212_10003047_pt1 | contig 23968 bp, 22 predicted proteins | sample TergutNt197P3_FD_71548 | JGI IMG/M metagenome (GOLD analysis project Ga0082212, IMG submission 71548) | Neocapritermes taracua P3 segment gut microbial communities from Petit-Saut dam, French Guiana - Nt197 P3 | ecosystem: Host-associated > Arthropoda: Insects > Digestive system > Gut ... | reverse complement strand
CTCAAGCATGGAAGAAGAGCGAAGAGCCTGATGAAATACGGCCTTGAATTTATTGCAAATGTTCTGCTCAATCCGCTTGCCGCTTGCGAATTTGATATCTTTAAAATTTTGTCATGTACTTAGCACAGGGATTACAACAGACACAACCGGCTTCATCATTCAACAGTATTAATCAACGAATAATAAAAATCCAGCATGTTACGGCGGAATATTTCTGCGGAATATGCCGATTCGTAGCGGCGGCGCGCATTAGCGCCTATGCGTTTGCGTTCTTCCGGAAATTTCAGCAGGTAAAGCATTTTTTCGGCCAGTAATTCCGTATCAATTTCCACAGTTTCCGGATGCTCTGTCACAGGTACATGCAAACCGCTGATGCCGTCCTCAGTCATTTCTGCCAATCCCCAGGCAGATGTAGTTATCATTGGAAGGCCGTGCATCATCATTTCGATAGCGACATAGCTGCATTGCTCGGTTAATGATGGAAGGACGCCGATGTCGGCAATTTGATATAACTCATACAGTTTTTCACTGCTTATCAATCCTGTCCATGTTACATGAATCCAGATATCTTCACAATCGTTCATGTATTTTTCAAGTGAACCGTTACCGGCAATAACCAGTTGACAATGCGGATATGTATTCATTACAATCTTAAAAGCCTTCAATAAATACAATATTCCTTTTAAATCGTCTAATCTTCCTGCGAAAATTATCACCGGAATATCAGTCATATAGTATTTTATCCTTATATCCTGTTTGTTTAAATCTGTTATGTTGTCCTTCAGCCCATTGTGAATAACAGTTGTTTTATTTGGATTTATTTGATAGTCGTCCAGTAATAGTCGCCGTGTATTTTCAGAAAGACATATTAAATGGTCTACGTTTTCAAAAAACCTTTTTTCATCCCTGATTAGTTTTGCGACTCCATTTTTATACATGTCACTCTGATTCATTTCCTGTTTTGTCAATAAATTTCTGAAACGCATTACATTTCCGAACAGAATGAAACTCCAGTCCAAATAATGAATTGTTGAAACTATCTTACATTCAAATACCTTTTTCAGTTCTTCGGCTAATGTGCAGTTAAGATAATTCAGATGGAATACTAAATTCGTTTTATTTGTTATGTGCAATTGGAGAAAATAAACAATACTGCGACAATATAATTCATTATATTTTGAAGCGTCAATTATCCGCTGTTCGGATACAGGCGAAGGAATTGACCAGTATTTTATACCTTTTGTTTGCTTAATATGCGTTTTGAGAATGTCCTGTTTTAAGGTTACTACACAAATATTATGATTGCTATTTTGGAGCGCTGCTGTTAACTGTTGTATGTAAGTTCCTACGCCATATAGTGCTGCAGGACGGGATTCATTGAAAATAAATAAATTCATATAAATTAAAAATATGATGAAAATCTTAATTTGTTTATATTACAGAAGATTCATCCAGGAAATAATCGATGGCTCAATGGTTGTCAATCGCAACATTCCCTCTCCTGCATATCCGGTAAGAAGTCCCATGCTTTCAAACGGTATTTCCATATTCAAATCCGTTATTTGCTGCAAGACAATGTCAATTTCATCTTTCAAAACGTTGTTGAAATACCTGTGGCAGTGAATCATGCGTATGATTTTGCCAACTTCAGAATTACCAGTACAGGGAATACTCAGGTTATTACCTGCAAATTGTTTATCCCATTCCATCCGGCATTGTTCCAGTAGGGATAATGCATTCCTTGCCTCCGCATCAAAACCGGATACATGATGTAAATCAAGGAGAAAATAATACACGTCGGTTTTCTCCCAGTCTGAAATATCATGTAGTTTTTCCTCAATGCAAGCAACTATATGCCATAAACAATCCTTTGCCTGTTTAGTTTTTGCTGAACGCATGATCCAATATTTTCCATATCCAGTCAAACCGTCATATAAACTAAAATCCTGCCAGGGGTCAAACATAACAGCTCGATACATGCGCTTATCAAAATCACTAAAAACATCTTCTTCATCTTCCAAAAAGCCGTTACGTATCAAATAATCTATTCCGATTCCAATACCGGATATGCCTCTTTCAAAATCCGCAGGACTGTTGTTGTGGATTTGTTCCTGTATTTCTCCGATAATATCAAACGCGTAATTTACAAATAATTCGTTACCTGTTTGTCGAGCATAGTGGAAAAAGAAAATGGCGACTCCCATTTTTCCATTTATCAGTCCCGGACAATCAATTAAGAGACCATTAATCAGAAGTATATCAACAATTTGATGTAATCGTTCATCATTTTTTAAATATTTTTCTGCCATCAGTTATTGTTTTACATGACATAGATTCACCTGCCCGATAGCAGTTTCGTAATTCGAGGGTGACGGACAGAGCCATTGAAACATACAATCTTGACAGGGCGACTGATCTCTGATTTTAAACCATGATTTCCCCTCTGTGAACTCCTTATATACAATCGAATATGTCGAATCATTGATCGTACCCAAAGGAGGTTCATTCACATTGGCGTATACTTTTTCATCGGGCATGACCGTTAATTTGCCAAAATCAATAATATTGAGCGCCTGTCGCATAAAAATGTCATTTTTGGATAGGTCAATAGCAGCCAAATCATCCATATCAATAAATACAGATGATTCAAAAAAACGAAGGTTTTGCTTGTTATACAAAGGTTTATAAATAATCGTATGATTATTTGGAATTTCATCAAACAATGTTGAAAATTCCAAATAATCGTTTTCAGTAAAAATAAATGTCGTTATGGTATAAGGCAAAGTGCAATCCTTTATCAATGCAACATCAAAAACTGTATTAACCAAAATATTAAAATTAACATGTTCCGGCCAGTTGTCTGTTTTTAATTGAGCAATGCTATTAATAAAATCCTGAACCGTAATATGAATGGTGCATGGAATTGAAAGATCTGTAATATCGGAAATAAATCTCTCAAAATCAGGATATAAAAAAATATTGCCAACCAGATTGATGTTGGATAAAAAAGGATTCATGCAGTATTTAATAAAAAACAGTATTTTTGAACTGTCTAAATTCCGGCATTTTTTTACAGGAAAAACAGACTGTTTGAAATATTCGTTATTCCCGTGTTCGCTTCCATTAATATAAAAAGTAAGTTCGTGTATGTACTGAAGAATTTCTCCTTTGAATCCAAGATTATGCTGTTCAACAAAATGTTCTTTTTTATCTTGAACCTTTAATATGGGTTTTAATGAAACCGGCCTTTTCTCAAATTCAACATTCAACGTTAAGTATCCAGCTTGTATACTTACTAACGAATTAATCCATTGGCTAACCTCATTGTCGTTGATCACTTCATCCGATAATTCTATTGAATACAAATTTTCTTTTATCAATAGATGATGACATATTTTTTCAATTTTATCGTACAATGGAAAAACTAATTGCTTTTTATTTTCGGCATTATAGGCTAATCCTGTATTTTTCTTCAACCATAAAAATGTATTTTCGTATAATGTAAGCCAGTGTTTTTTCATAATTTTACATTGTAAAACTTATTTCATTTAATATTTTTTCGTAATAATGAGGGTGTTGACGTAGATTAGCAAAATGAGCCTCCTTATCTTTATTATAAATTTGCGATGTGCAGAAATTTGGACAATGCGAATATTTGTTCCTTATACTGTCAATACGATACACACATTCAATACAAAACATGTTTGTTGCACAACCTTCACATTGTCCTGCAAATTTCGACAAATAATAATTATGATGCTTAGCCACAAAATTATAATCTAATTCTATAAAATCATCATGTACATAACCTACTTCCAAATCATGTTCAATACGTTCACATGGTAAAATTTTACCGTCTACAGCTACAAATAACTTTTTTGAAAAAGGGATACATGTTCCGGTAGAAATCTCATCCCTTACAATCTTATTCATTATCAGATGATTATAATTATAATAAATATTACCACTTGTATGATATAAGAATTGAGCTAACAGATAGCCTTTAGGTAATCTTAAAAAATACTGATTTTCAATTGCTTCACAACATGGAGATTTCATAATACTTTGCGATACGTTTTGAAAAATTTTCCAGAATTCTTCCTTTTTATTTTCACTAATTCCGGAAGAACTCAGGGATGTGATTTTAGTTATTTTATTAAAATATTTTTTAAAAAATTGAAGAGTGGGTTCAACATCATTCCTGTTATGTAGTAAAGAAAGGAAATTTACGCGTTCCTTGAAGTATTCGGGATGCTTTTGCTGTAATAATTTAACATTTTGTATCACTTTATTGTATGAATTTTTACCCGATCTGTCAACTCTGTAACTTTGCGCCTTTTCATCACCATCAAGACTGACAGTCAAATAAAATTTTTTTTCTACCAAAAAATCCATATAATTATCCAGCAACATCCCATTTGTAGTTATATTATAAAATATTTGTCTTCCGGTAGTATCTGACTGTTCAACATAATCAATTATTTTTTTTATGAGCGACATATTTAACAAAGGCTCGCCTCCATAAAAACCTATTGTAAACTGTAAATTCGTATCTGGAATATAATTCTCTTTCCATAAATTTAAAAGATAATCAATCATCAGTTGAGCTTTCTTAAATGGTAAATCTCTACTTTTCCTGACATCGTGTTTTTGGTATAACTGTTCTGATAATGCGCAATATTTGCAATTAAGATTGCATTTTTCCGTAACCTCAAAAACGATATTTTTAAGATTAATTAAATTATATTTTATTATACTTTCATCTATCAACCCAATCGTTTTCATCCTATATATGATTATTTGAATTTAACAATCCTTACAATCGGATTATCCTCATCGTCAAGCTGTTCTACAAACTTTTCAAAATCCCCTTTAAAAAAATTCAACCTTGCATACTCCTTTAAGGTATGAACCGGAATCAGTTCGGCTGTTGTGTTTTTAGCAGTGGAAACGGGTTGTTGTGGCCCCATCCATGCTATACTTGGACAGCTTGTATTAACAAACAATAAATCATAAATTTCTCCACTTTGAAATTCATAGACAAATATCTTGATAGACTTTGACATCGCCAAGGGTATGCCGGCTTTTGCCCAGTCTAAGGTAACTGTGCGAATCATCATGTATTTATCTGTTGTAAAAACAATTGACCAAACTGTCAATGGTTCAGATGCATGAACTGATGGTTTTCGAACTAACAGGGAAGAAAGTTCCTTGTTTCGTGTTAGTGCATACATTGTATCAGATGATAAGTCTGCAATCATAAAATCCTGGCCGTTATATCTGTTGTTTTGTAAATCGATTATCCTTTTCATAGGTATGCTTTTCCCATCTCTAATAATGTTTCCATTAAAAGTACTTGAATACCTTTGAGGTAAATTGATGTCCAATACATCAACAGTACTCCCATTTTGTTTTGATATCAGTCTGTAAGGTTGTTGATTTTTTTTAGTCTTAAAAGTGTCAATATAATTTATTTCATCATATACAAGCAGTGTTTCATCGTTGAAATTGCATATTTCAGAATATCCCGTACCATCAAAATTTAAAGTTCGTTTGTATTTTCCACTCAATGAATAAACCTGAATTTTATTCTGGTTATGGGAACACACAAATATTTCTTCATTTTTTTCATCGAAAATAACACCTCCACTATGTCCACTAATATATGCGTATTCTTGGCTGCCACCACCTTTGCGATTGAAGTGATCTACTATTTTTCCGTTTCGATTGAATACAAAAATATCACCACGCTTTAACTCATAAGTTATAATATATTTGTCTGTTACAGAAGCAAGCACAGAAACGTCACTAAGTGAAACGCCACACATTAAAACCTCGTCTGTTGTCTCTAAGCGAACATATTCAACATCAGCAACATCTTGGAGTGTTAGGTGTTTTTTGGAATATTTCTTTGAAATATCAATTACCGGCAAGTCACCTGTTTTTGATTGGGGAGTCATCAACTGACTGCCTACTAATAATTGTATTATTAAAAAAAAACTTCTAATTATATAAATTATCATTTAATAATAGTTAAAAAAATTCTCTATTATTTACAATTTTAGATAACTGAAAAGATGACCTTTATTATAATAAAAAGGTCATCTTTTCAAAAAAAATTAATACGATGCATTATGGTTTGAAAATACCATACTTGCATCATCAAATGCTCGTGAAGAAGATTTAGCTGGATCTGTAGAAGAAACCATTGCACTATTACTTGGTGTCATCATACCATTCTCATCCAATTCACCACCAGAACAAGCACAAGAACCACAATCACAAATACAAGTACATGGACATAGTCTTCCGCCCCTCAAAGCATTCTGATGCCTTTCATCCAACTCACTTTTGCAGAGTTGGCCTAATTTCCATCTGTTTTTATTCATACATTTTCATTTTTAAAAGTAAACATAATTTTTAAATTCACGATGCAAAAGTACTACGATTATTATCAACTCACAATAGGGAAAACCCTACTTTTATCAGACGTCCGGCTTTTTTATTGCAAATAGCATGTAAAATATTTATTATGAATATTTTATTGTAGTTTATTTAGGGGGGGGGATTATTTTTCTTTTTTTTGATTCAACTGTAGGATATTGAAAAATAAGAGTACGATTGTTGGCGTATTGAAGTTTTTTTAAAAAGGAATTTAAGTTCAGAACTTCATCCAGACCCAGTTCTTCAAAAAGTGAAGTCTTAATTTTTTCCACTGCTTTCACTGTAAGAGACAATTTATCAGATATTTTTTTATTCGAAAGTCCTTCCTGACTCAATACAAGAATCTGTTTTTCTCTTTTGCTTAACGGATCGAAAAAATGTAATTTCCAATGACCTGTTGTAAAAGAATATATAGCATAATCATAATTGTTATAAAAAACGGATAAATTTCCCGGATAGGGAACTACTGCAATAGATAACAGACATATTCCCAATCGAGGAATGTCATGCTGCATCTTTGGCTTTATCTTCAGATATACCATTAGATAATCGGGATTTTCATCATCGTCCGATAAAAAATTTCTGATTCGCAACGTGCATCCAAAATAATTAATCCTGTCTATTGGTAGTTTTTTATTGTAAAGACTTTTCAAAATAACAATATGGATATCCTTCCACAATGGCAGATCATCCGGATGGATTGCAAATTTAAAAAAATCATAACCTTCTTCTTTGATCTTCTCAGGCGTATAACCGCATAAACATAAATAATGCGGGGACACGTACAAAATATTCCTTTTTTGAAAATCAAGCACTACTAGCGCTTCTGATATCATGCACGAAAAATCAGCCCATTCTATCGTTATTTTTTTTTCAACCGGCGTTGGTTCACAATCGGGTATTCCTTTAAAAAAGTCGTTGGTAATAGTGTTTAATCGTTCCATGCTGTTACTCGTTTTGTGTTGTAAAATTAAAAATACACTTTCAATCCAATCACCAATGAAAGACACCAAGCTCTCTACTGCCGTTCGTAAAATTCCAGAATTTTCTTGCGGAGGATAAAATCGTATTTGGCTTGCGTGCGGTTTGAAAGTGCGCGGGTCATGCCGGTTTTGGAATCGTTGTATTCGTACATGGTGGCGCGTCCGTTGTCCAATTTTTCTTTCATGTAGCCGAATGATTTTTCAGCTGATTTATAGGCGGTTTCGGCTGCGCGGTATTTTTCGCCTGATGTCAATGCGTTATAATAAGCCTGTTGTATTTCCTTGTACAGCGATTTCTTTGTATTTTCTAATTGAAGCGCCTGCAATTGCATGTTCAGACGAGCCGTTTTGACGTTGTTACGCGTCGAATAGCGATTGAAAATGGGAATATTGAGGTTCAGACCGAAATATTCGTTTCTGTTGTTTTTCAACTGGCTGGAAAATGTCGGGTTCTCAAAACCGTTGAGTATGTAATAGTTGTTACCATACCCTGCGCCGAAGGAAAGTGTCGGATAAAATGAACTCTCCGCCATTTTGATATGTCTTTCGCTGCTTTGAAGCCTCAATTCTTCCACTTGTATCATCGCACGCGACGTCAATGCGGTTTGGTAGATGATGTCGGGTTTGCGAACAAGCATAAAATCGGCTGCACCGTCCGGCTCCACCACGTCGAATCCTTCCGGAGCGGGCAGTTCGAGCGCCTGTGTAAGTGTGAGGATCGCCATCTGTAAATCGGAAGCTGCCTGTACGATTGTCAGTTCGTCGTTGGCGATCTGTGCTTCCGTTTCGTAAATCTGCGCTTCCGATGCTCGACCGCTTTCGTACAACGATTTTGTCCGTTGCAGTTGTTCGCGGCTTAACTCAGCCTGTCTGTCGGCAACGCCGAGTATTTCCTTGCTGTACAGTATCTGGAGATACATCGTCGTGATGTTTATTTCCAGGTTCTCTTTCGCTTTTTCAAGTTCGGCTGTAACGGCCTGCAAGTCGATTTGTGTTGCTGCTATTTCATTTGCTATTGCGAAACCTGTAAACAGGGGGATGGAGGTAGATGCCGACCATTGGGTGGCGCTTGTATTCCGGTTCTGATAGGTATTGTCGTAACCCGAAGTGGTGCGTCCAAACGAGAACGACTGTGATGCACCTGCCGTGAGGTTGGGTAAACGCCGGTTCCGGGCGGTATTATGCGTCACTTCCTGTTTGTCGATGTTTACCTGATACATCTGAATTTCCAGGTTATGCGCATGGGCATAGTCGATACATGCCTGTAAAGTCCAGATTTTTGTGTTTCTCTCTGATTGTTGCGCCTGCAGGAAGATGGCGGAAAAGAGGATGATATGTATGGAAAAGATTTTTTTCATAAACGTTTTATTTATCTTTATCTTTCTTAATAGCGGCACCACGTATCTTTTCGTCGGTTGTAAGACCTTCTTTCACTTCTATTTTCATGCCGTCGCTGAGGCCGGTCTTAATTTCATGTTTCTCAAAAACCTGTTTGGGATGTTCCTGTTTCAGTATGTGCACGAAAGTGGAATCACCGTTGAAAGTAACGGTACTTTCCGGTATGATCATCACATCATCGGCACGTTTAAGCACGATTTCTGCATTGGCGCTGTATCCGGCACGTATGAAAACGCTGTCAGGAATCGTGACGGCTGCTTTGATCTCAAACTGGATCGCCCCGCTCTTTTCCTGTCCCTTGGGCGATACATATTCGAGAACGGCGTCGAATGTCTGGCTTTCGATTGCCCCGATGGTCAGTTTGATCGGCATCCCTTCGTTGATACGGCCTATCTCCGTTTCGTCCACATAGCCCCTGAAAATCATATCGTTCATGTTGGCTACCGAAGCGATGGTCGTACCTTCGTTGAAGTTGTTAGTCTGGATTACGGAGTTACCCACTTTCACGGGTACGTCGAGAATCATACCGGTGATCGTACTGCGTATCTGCGTGGTACTGGCTACTTTTGAATTACGGGCAATACCATCGCGTACGATTTCGAGTGCATTCTGCGCATTATCCAATTCTTCTTTCGCTTTCAGAAAATTGGCATTTGATATATTATGCTCTTCGGCATTCATGATACCCTGTTTGAACAATTGTTCGTCGCGCAAAAAAGTACTTTCCACCTGCTTGAAATTTATATCTGCAATATTCACACGTGATTCCGCGCTATTCAGTTGAACCATTTCGGGAATAACCTTGACCATTGCAATGATTTCACCTGATGTTACAAACTGACCGGCTTCTTTCATCAGTTCCGCTATGATACCTGATATCTGCGGTTTGATAAGTATCTCAAAACGAGGCTCCACATTGCCTGTGGCTACGGTTTTTGTTTCGATCAACCCTATTTCCGGATTTACGGTTTCATAAACGGTTTCGACGGGTTGCGCCTTTTTCCAGAGGAAATAGAATGTACCCAATACTACCAACCCCAAGAGCGACAGCAGTATGATCCGCATAATTTTTTTTACAATTCCTTTTTTTTTCATATCTATAATAATTTTCTGTTTTCTGTTTCTTAGCGGATTACAAATCCTTATACTCTTTTTAATTGGATTTGTAATCCAATCAACGGGAGTCACGACCCATTGTTTTTGTAGAGACGGATAATTATCTGTCTCTACTCTTCTCTTATTGCATCAATGGCTTTAATCTGCATGGCGCGCCATGCAGGGATAAGACCGGCGAGCAATCCGCATATCAGCAGCACGATGGTAGCGGCTACTGCCGTTCCGATTTTCACGCTGGGGTGAAGCATTACCTCCGCTATCGATGACGTTTGAGCCGACAGGATTCTGTCGACCAGATCCAGCAGGAACACACCTGCGCTCAACCCCAGCATACCGGCCATGGCGGTGAGTGTCAGACTTTCGCTCATGACCTGCGAAATGATGTTCCAGGGTTTTGCTCCTATCGCACGACGCACGCCTATCTCGCGCGTACGTTCTTTAATCGTTACCATCATGATGTTACTGATGCCGATGATGCCGGCGAGCAGTGTTCCCAGACCGACTAACCAGACGAGCGTGTCGATTCCGGCAAAAAGGTTTTCGAACATGCTGAACTGTGCGGCAAGATTAATTACGAATACTGCCTGCGGATCAGTCGGTGATATTTCGTTCTGACGTTTCAGGATATCTTTTATATCATCAATCAGTTGTTGTATTGGATGCCCATGAATGGCGCTAACACAAAGGAAATTAACGATATCTCCCTGATTATGTGCCTGCTGCATAGTACTGAACGGCAGAAAAACGGACGATTCCGCCCTACCGTTGATGTTCACATTCGTCGCAACCTGCTCTATTACACCCACGACCTGATAATACAAGCCGTTTACTCGAACATATGCACCGCACGGGTCAGCGTTTTTAAACAGTTCTTCGCATATCCTCGAACCGATCAGGCATACTTTGCGCCGTTCGTGGATGTCAATATCGTTCAATAACCGTCCAAAATGCAATTTTTGTTTACTGATTTCGAAAAAAGCGGGATATACGCCATTCACATTGTATGTGCCGGCGAATTGTCCGTAAACGACATTATTATCCGGACGGGGACCGCCATTCATGGGCGATAGCGATTCGATTCCCTTTACATCGCGCACGATAGCATCTACGTCGCGATTTCGCATGTTCCAATAACGTCCCTTGTTGAAGCCATGGTATGACTCGCTGGTACGGTCCGACATGAAAAATACGGAATAGGTTGCAAAGCCTTCCACATTTTTATAAATGGCATTTTTAAATCCAATTCCAGCGCCAAGTAGAATGACAAGCATCAGAATGCCCCAAAACACGCCGAAACATGTAAGAAGGCTTCGCGTCTTGTTGCGGGTGATCGTCACCCATATTTCTACCCATCTGTCAATATCAAACATAATCTCCGTATTTCTCCCTTAATCTTTATTTTATCTCTTTATCTCCTTTATCGCCAACGGCCATTATCGCCAAAGGCCTATATCCCTTACTCTTCTCTCATCGCCTCGATGGCTGAAATTTTTGTTGCTTTCCTTGCCGGGAAATAGCCTGCAAAAACACCTGCAATGATTAATAATCCGGTAGCCGAAAAAGCAATCGTCAGGCTGACCGTCGGGTTACGAAACAGAGTGAGGTCTTCGCCCTGATTCCCGCCTGTGGGTACATCGTTGGCGCCCATCATCGTCATGAGGTAGTTAATACCTTCCATCAGTCCGATACCCGAAACCATTCCGACATATCCGAAAGCTGCCGTTATCAGAATGGATTCGAAGATAATAAGCTGAAGTATGGACGACGGCTTGGCGCCCAGCGCTTTGCGTATCCCGATTTCGCGTGTGCGTTCGCGTACCGTTACAAGCATGATATTACTGACGCCGATGATACCCGCCATCAGTGTACTGATCCCTACAACCCAGATAAACAAAATGATGCCTCCCGTCATATTATTCATCATCCGCAATTCGTTACCGGTATTCCACATGCCGATAGCCTGTTTATCCGCAGGATCAAATTTATGTCTTTTTGCCAAACTCTCCCGAAGTCGCTGTTCAAAGGCTTCGTTTTCTTCTTCAGTCGTTACGCCCCTTACCGTAAAGATCAGGTTATAAAATTCCCGTCCCTGGTTATAGAGCAGTTGCGCCGTCGAAAAAGGAATATAAGCCGGCGAACTGTTACTTTCGTTTTTTTCGTAATAGACGCCGACAACCTGAAACATCGAATGACCGCAGCGTACAAATTCACCGAGCGGTTCCCTGTCGCGGAAAAGCACTTCCGCCATGCGCGGACTCAAAACGATGACTTTGCGCCTGTCGCGGATATCCGTGTCATTGATAAACCGTCCCTTGCCGGGGTAAAACCGGATCCCGTTTATCAACGCATGGTCCGGGAACACGCCATTCGTATCGCCGGTAAAATATTCCCTGTTACAGGTAAGCGTGTCGCTGTGATAAACGGTTGCAGAACACAGTACGATCTCGGGATGCTCCCTTTTCAGCATGTAATAATCTTCATCCTTGAAAGTAAGCCGTCTGTTTGGTTTCATGCCTTGCCATGGTTTCGATGTCCTGCGCGGCCATATCTGGATGCGGTTGTCCGCCATATCGCGAAAATTGAAAATGATGCCATTATGCAATCCGTTGCCAGCGCCCAGCAGTACAACCAGCATGAAGATACCCCAAGCCACCGAAAAGCCTGTCAGAAAAGTACGAAGTTTGTTTTTTTTCATCGTACTCCATATCTCCCGCAGATTGTCAAATTCAAATATCGTCATTTTCTATGATTCCGTCCTTTACGTGAATGATGCGGTTTGTTGCATCGGCAACCGACTTCTCGTGCGTTACGATGATCATCGACATACCCGTTTTGTTCACTTCGCGTAACATTTCCATCACTTCGACTGTCGTTTTACTGTCGAGTGCGCCTGTCGGCTCGTCAGCGAGTATCACCTGCGGATTGGCGATCAGTGCGCGGGCAATAGCTACGCGTTGCTTTTGTCCGCCTGATAATTCATTCGGCATATGATTTGCCCATTCTCGCAACCCTACCCTGTCCAAGTATTCCATTGCCCGCACATTTCGCTTTCTGCGCGACATGCCCTGATAATACAGCGGCAACGCAACGTTTTCCATCGCGTTTTTGAACGAAATAAGGTTGAACGACTGGAAAATAAAACCGATCATCCGGTTACGCAGTTCCGCTGCACGGCTTTCGCTTAGTTCTTTTATCAGTTGGTCATTGAGGTAATAATCGCCAATGTCGTATGTATCCAGTATACCTACGATATTTAACAGTGTGCTTTTGCCCGATCCCGACGCCCCCATGATGGCGACCATCTCACCCCTTTCAATGTCGAGGTCTATTCCTTTTAAAACATGCAACGGCGTACCGTTATCGTATGTCTTATGGATACCTCTTAGTTTGATAATCATTCGTTTTAAATTACTTTAAATAAAAAAACTCATTTTGTCCCTATATCAATAAAGACCGCAAATATCGTTTTTTGTTACAACTAATCGTGACAAAAAACGGAGATTTTTTTGATTTTTGCTTTATTTAACGCACACACCGTGTCGCCTACATATTTTAACAATTAATTGTTTTACCTGATTTTATTTACTTTTGAATCATTTCCAAATTGACAGGATCCCAATAAATCGGATTGCCTGAAAGGAAACTTTCGAAACACATCACAGCGGGGACGGCTGTCTGTACGGCAAAATAGACATCCGCCTCGACTTTCGTCCTGTTACGGATACCGTCGAAAAAACGGCTGATATGATCCAGATGACAGTTATTGTAACCGTTCTCTTCAAATAACAGTTCGTTGTCGTTTATTTGTATCGGATTATCAATCGTGGTCCCTATCGAAGCAAGTCCACTGAAATCGGCTGCAACGGTTTTGCCGGGTTTTCTCAAAGTCACCTTGTCCCATTGTACCCGCAAAATACCTTCGCTTCCTATGATATTGAAATCAAGGCTTCCCCATTTCTTCGAAACGCCATCGGAATAATTGGCTGTTAGGGCGGCTTTGAATGCGTTTTTACCGTTTCGGGCGGCATAGTCAAAATAACCTAACATGATATACGGTGTATCGCCAATGCCATCCACATCGCCCGTAGTATATACTTTTTCGGGACCGGGCGAATCCATGATGTATTGCAGGCTTGCCAATACATGTACAAACAAATCGCCTGCAATACCTGTTCCATAGTCTTTCCAGTTACGCCAGCAGAAGAAACGCGAGGCTTCAAAAGGAACTTTGGGGGCATGCTGGATATACCGGTCCCACCATACTTCCGACGGGGAGAAACCGTTTGGCGTCCGGCATTGTCCGCGCGGGGGAGAAGTGAAGGCTGCCTCGACCAGATTAACCCTGCCGATGGCGCCACGCTGTACCAATTGTTTCGCTTTTCGATTTCCAACGGAAGCCATTCCCTGACTGCCCGGTTGAAATACGCATCCGCTTTCCTGCTGCGTCTTGATCAAGTCCTTGATCTCGGCAATTTTGTGAATGACCGGTTTCTCGCAATACACGTGTTTCCCTGCTTTCATGGCTTCAATACTGATCTGTTGATGCCAATGGTCAGAAGTACCTATAATAACGGCATCCACATCCTTTCGCGACAGGATTTCCCTGTATTCGCGCGTAGTATAAATATCATCCCCCCATTCCGTCTTCGCATCTTGCAGACGCGCATCATACAGGTCGCAAACGGCAACAAGTTTGACGCCAGGTACTTGCAATGCCGTACGGGTGTCGTTCGTCCCCATGCCGCCTTTTCCGATAAGCGCTATACGAACAGGCGGCACATCCTGCGATGGAATTGTTTCATGAGCAGATTCTTTCCCTAAAATCAAATGCGGGAAAGCCGTTGCAGCAACGCCTCCTGTTATCATTTTTTTAATAAATTGCCTTCTGTCTTCTTTCATCTGTCTTAAATTATTTAAATGTTATATATATGTCGTACATCTATTTCGCAAAGATAGCAATACAATTTGAATAATTGAAAAAATATCATAACTTTGCCGAAATTGTTTTATTATTTATGGAAACGCGCATTGATGTCAAGCAGGTTTTACGTTCGAAAATGAATGAAAAGGCAGACAGGATTCCGGCTTTTGTCGTCAACTATCTGACCCGTATCATCCATCAGGACGAGCTAAATTATATCCTTGAGACTTATCAGGAGTTGCAGGGTTTCGAGTTCATGGAAGCATTGGTAGCGTATTTTAATGTACGGTTAGAGATAAAACAGGAAGAGAACCTGCCGTCGGGCGACAAGAAATATATTTTTGCGTCCAATCATCCGCTTGGCGGTTTCGACGGTATTTGTCTGTCGTATGTGTTGGGCAAGCATTACCGGGCGAAAATCCAATGTCTGGTAAACGACCTGCTACTCGCTATTCCCAACCTGCGCTCGATTTTTGCGCCTGTCAACAAACACGGGGCGCAAAGTAAAGAAGCAGCTATCAAAACAGAAGAAGTGTACATGTCAGACAATCAGATTCTTACCTTTCCTGCCGGACTATGTTCTCGAAAACGGAAAGGCATTGTGCGCGACTTGGAATGGAAAAAGTCGTTTATTAAAAAAGCGGTTGAACACCAGCGGGATGTCGTTCCCATTTATTTTGAAGGACGTAACTCCAACTTTTTTTACCGGCTCGCTAACATCCGTAAACTGTTGAACATAAAAATGAATGTGGAAATGCTATATTTACCCGATGAATTGTTCAAACAAAAAAACAAATCATTTTGTATCACCATCGGCAAACCAATTCCGTGGCAGACATTCGATTCGAGCAAAAAACCCGTTGAATGGGCACAATGGGTAAAAGAAGAAACGTATAAATTAGTTATTAGTTATTAGTTATTAGTTATTTATGAGAAAATCTATTTTTTTTGTATTTTTAATGACATTGTTTGCATGTGAGCATAATAACGTCCCGGGCAGGTGGGTAAAATACGAAGGAGGTCCTGTACTTGGGGGCGGTGATCTGGGAACCATTTTCGACATTTTCGTGTTGAAGGACGGGAATGAATATATCATGTACTCCTCATGGCGTCCTGAACGCAGTGTGGCTGTTTCGACCAGTATTGACGGTATCAGGTGGACAATGCCCGAAATTGTTTTACCGCCGCACGAACCGACCGATTGGGAAGACGACATCAACCGCCCGGCTGTGGTCAAGAAAGACGGCATATACCATATGTGGTATACCGGGCAGTACAAGGGCAAAAATTCGCACATCGGATACGCTACAAGTAAGGACGGAAAAAACTTCGTCCGTCAAAGCGACCGACCGGTCGTATCGCCAACCGAACCATGGGAAAAAGTAGCCGTCATGTGTCCGCACGTTATCTGGGATGAAAAGGAGAAGGTGTTTAAGATGTGGTATTCGGGCGGCGAACAGTATGAACCCGACGCCATCGGTTATGCAACCAGCAAGGACGGCTTATACTGGGACAAGCGTCCGGCGCCGGTTTTTACGGCCGACACGTCGCACGAATGGGAGCAGTACAAAGTGACTGCCTGTCAGGTGATCAAGCGTAAAAACGATTACCTCATGTTCTATATCGGGTTTAAGGACATCAACTTCGCCCAAATAGGCATGGCGCGCTCGAAAAACGGCATCGACAACTGGGAACGCTACGCAGGCAATCCGATCATCGCCCCCACACCCGACGGCTGGGATGCCGACGCCTGTTATAAGCCTTTTGCCATACAGGAGAAAAACCGGTGGATACTGTGGTACAACGGTCGCAACAGAAGCCTGGAACAGATTGGTGTAGCGATGCATCAGGGAGCCAGCTTGAAATTTTAAGTGTAGTTAGTTCAAAACGATGAAAATCCAAAAAATGTCTTATCTTTTCTTTCAACTCCGTCGGGAAAATTTACGTTTTTTCATTTTTTCCATGATCGCAGATGCTTGTGCCGCATAATCGCTGTCAGTAGCGATCAGTTGCTCAAAACAGTCTTTCGCTTTCTTCCGTTTTCCTTCTTTCAAGTAAACAAAGGCCAGATTCCAAAGTGCATCGTCGCCGAAAACGGAAGTATCTTCGGCTATTATTTGTTCCAGCGCTTCCATTGCCCCCTGCAGGTTTCCGGTTTCAAGCCTGCAAATGGCCGAATAAAAGTGCGCTTCTTCGGGCAGGGTATTTGGGTCCTCCCTTTGGGCGAACAGTCGGTCGTAGAAAGCAAGGGCGCCCGAAAAATCTGCCTTCCGGTAGTATGTTTCCGCTTGTCGCATCCAATCACGCTCTTCGGGCGTCAGATCATAACCTCCTCTTGCAGGCCAGGTCTCGTATTGCTGGACATGGTAATACTGTGCAAATAATTGTTCGGCGCTAAAGCGGGGACGGCTTCCAATGTAGAAGAAGAGCAATAGAAGGGCTGCGGCAGCCGTCGCGATACGCAGGTATAACTTGCTGCGGTTGTGTAGAATATTTTGTTGCGGAGGCGCGATCCATCTCCTTATGGTCTCTTTCGGGACGGATTTCATTGCTTCCAAGGCATCCAGCCCGCCTATCATCCCGATCGCCGAGACAATGGTACGCGTCAATTCTGTTTCCCTGTTCAACGCTATATCTACTGCTAACCGGCTTTCGAAAGCGGCGCTTTCGCTATCGTCCATTTCTTCCAGCACATACCGGTCTATGAGTTCCTGTTTGTCGAATTCATCTCTCATAAGTTGCCTGTTTATTAAATCAAACCTTCTTTTATAAATTCTCTTTTCAATGCCGTTTTTATTTTTTTCATACATTTTGATTTCCTGTTCTTTGCGCTATCTTCGTCCTTGTAATTCATGATTTTAGCAATCTCAAACATCTTTTTTCGCTCCCAGTAAAAGAGAAACAATATTTCCTTGCATAGCTTGTCCATTTCAGAAACCAGTCTAAAAGCGATTTCCAGTTTTTGATTTTTAATTTCTTCTTCGTCCACATCGGCCAGTTCGGGGAGGTCATCTTCAAAAACCGTTTCCGGAAGACTTCTTTTTTTTCTTAAATACCTAAGCGCCAAGTTTTTTCCGATACCGATCAAATAGGTTTCCAATTCGCATTTCAAAACAATTAATTTTCCATCCCTTACATTATCATACATGATCATGAAGCTGTCGATGTAGATTTCCAGTATGGTTCCCTCATCTATTTCGGGAAATTCTTTCCGGACATACGCAATAAACTTTGCTTTGTGCAAATTAAACAAAGCGGTAGTCTGCTTTTGTGCATCCGTCCGGGAAGCCGAAAAAATGTTTCTTATTTTACTTATCACTTCCATGCGATCCTTATAAAATAAACGTGTTTTCATGATGGGTACTCTCAAAAAAGGGCGTTTGTTTACGGTTCCTTTTATCAAAACTCTTACCCATATTATCCTTTAACAGCATATAAAAGGAATGGTTGGTCATTGAAACGGGATGTTCCATGACTAACCGGCAAAAGAAATAGGTAAGTCGCCCATAGTAAGTTTCCGGGTTACCGGTTTTATATTCATAATTGACTTCGTCGGGTTGACAGGCGCTGAAAACGGTAAGCGGCGACAGGCCGGCGCCACAATACGGCGCTGAACGGAGGTTTTCGGTACCTGGTGTAACTGCCTCGTGGTTTGGGGGCGCAAAAATATACGAGGTGCCCCGTATGTATTCGTTTTCGTCCGGCGCCCTTGTCCCTGTTCCACTGTGGCAGGCGTCTAAAACAACAATCACATTTCCGCTTTCGCCCGCACTGAGCCGTATGTCGTCGATTAGCTGTTCCAGTTCGTCGTCGCGTAAGTGGTTTTCGCCTTCATATCGTCCCGGTCTATACCGGAACTGCGCATCATAAGGAATGAATGCTTCATCCAACCCGTCATCTTCATCGCCATCGTCATCTATCATTTGCTGGCCATGACAGGAAAAGTGGATGTATACATGGTCGCCGGATTCGGTTTTTGAGGCAAGATGTTGAAGTTCCTTCACGATTTGCGCCTTGGTCGCCTTTTCATCTAATAGAACCGTAATATTGGCTTCAAGATACCCGTTTTCTTTCAGCATGGGGACGATTAGCCTGCAATCGTTGGCGGCATGAATTTTTTCCCATCCGCTTTCTTCCGGATAGTCGCCGACTGCAACGATCAGAGCGTTACGGGTCTTTGCCTGCAACCATCCCGATAAAACGAATAATAGAAGAATGACATAACTTTTCATTGGCATAAAAATAACTGTTTCAAAAACATGTCCAGATCGGATTCTCTTTCTACGCCCAACTTGACTTTCAAGCGATGACGCGCCTGATGGATGCTTCTCGATTCAACCGAGAAACATTCGGCCATGTGCGATACTTTCATTCCGATCAAAAAAGCAACGCAGCGTTTGATGTCGAGCGTCGATAATTCGTCCCGGTCGGCGCGTTCCCTTAACCGCTGGAAAAAAGCATCGTCGATAGTTGACAGCATCTCCACATATTCAGGTCTTTCGGAATGATTTTTCAGTCTTTTATTAATCAGTTCGTACAAGTCATGGAGTATGCCCGTATGGAAAGAGTCGGTAGTAATGAAGGCTATTCCCTGTGATTTCCTTTTTTCATATTCTTTCAATTTACGGACATACCCGTCAATCAGCGTATTCAATTGTTGCTGTTCATTTTTGAGATTCACGAGTTCGTCGTCCATCTCCTGTATCTGGCTGTTTTTGAAATGGCTGTCTAACAAGGCTTCATACTTTTCCAGTTTTTCCTTTTCTATTTGCTCTTCCCTGAATTTAATCTGGAGAACCGCTTCGTTTTTTTCCGAGCGGGCAAGTGCCAGTTGCGTTTCAGCAGCCTTTTTTTTCAGCTTAAACCAGCGGATAGCAATGAACAGGGTAATAATGAGTAATATGGAAATAAACAGGTATAGTGTGTTTATATTTTTCCGGTACACATTGAGTTCGGTCAGCCGGATCACTTCACGCTCTTTTTGCTGAACATCATGCTTAGTTTCCAGTTCACGGACGATCTCATACTTTTGAGCATCATGAATTCTATTCAAGTATTCGTTTCTTTTTCGTTCATATGTCAATGCCGGCAGGAACTCTTTCTGTTTTTCCTCAATTTCAGACAGCTTTTGGTAAATATCAGCGTACATGAATGGCGGCTCTCCCCTTGCCCATTGTTCCAATAATATCAATTGTCTTTTGAACAGTTGTCCGGCTTTTTCGTATGCTGCATCTTTATACGCTGTCACGCCTTTCGTCCAGTAAATATTGAGGAACATGGCCGTATCATTGGGCGCTGCCAATGCTTCAGCTTTCGCAATATAGATGCTTATTGTGTCAAGATGCGTGGAGTCTGATTCTAAAAGATTGTGAGCCAGATTAATATAGTTGTATGCAATCTCCTCGGGCCTTGTTGCGTCCGGCAGTGACGGGTTGGTCTCAAAAATATTTACAACTTGCCTGTCGTAATAAATCGCAGAATCCAAATAGACGGTTTGTCTCTTTTTTCTGTACAATTCATTATGGTAAAATGAGATAATCCGGTAAGTATCTATTAAATCCATATTATTATTCTGTACCGGCGCCAATTGTAATACCTTGTCAACGATTCTTTTCAGCGCTTCCGTATCGTTTTTCTGATGATAGAAAAATGCCAGGTTGTGATAGATGGCGGTAAGAGGTTCTGTCACCCCTGCCTGTTCGTAATAATCCATTGCTTTATAATAATTACCATGAGACGCCGAATCATTCAGTATCAAACTGTAATATACCGCGTTAGAATTATACAGATAACCAAGCAGGTATAAATTCCGTATGTTTTTCCCGTATGAAAATGCCGAATCAATATACAGTTTGGAATCATCCAATTGATACGCGATCATACAATCGTATGCCATATCCAAATATGCCCTAACCTTTGTTTCAATATCAATTGACGGAGAAGTATTTTTTCCGCATGACAAAAGGAGGCAGGCAGGGAGAAAGAAAAGAAATCGTACCATAATTATTATTGTCGGTTCATTGCATTAACTTTTTTATGGTACAAAAGTAGCGATTTTTTTTTATTCAGGCATAACCGGTCAAAATAAGGGGCGCTATTAAATATGACCCCAAAAATTATTTTTACTTACCGGTTACCTTTTTCGACTTGTTGGAATAAAGAGATGAAAGCGCTTTCAAACAGTATTCATCTTTAATTCTTAAAAACAATGAGAACTATTATTTTAAAAACAGTTTTGGCGTTATGCGCCGTATTTACTTTCGCTAGTGGAAATTTGCAGGATTCAACAGGGACAAAACCAGTAATCAAAAAGTGCGAGGCCAGTTCTTGTATGCACGCGCAAATTATTTTTCCTATCAAGCCACCCACAAAACCGCCCAAACAACAGGTTTTTGTGATGCCGGTTGAGTTTTCCCAAGTGAAATCTTGACAGAACGCGCGATTTTAACATTCATGCTGGTTTTGAAACCGGTTAAGAATCAGCATAAATGTTATTTTCGACTGGCAAAGACAGAAATATTTTGTAAACATTTGTAGTGGTATGTTTCAGCTTCTTTCAAGTATTTTTGCAGCCATTTTTGAAATAATTTTTTAATGATCTTTTAATTATATGCTTATGACACAGTTTAATGAAACATGGTCAAAGACGACCAAAGCCATTTTTAATGGCGTTTTATTGTATTCCTTATCAGGAATTTTGTATGCAATTCTACACCCGATCAGTAAAGCAGGAAGGGCGTTATCTTTTGTAAGCGGCACAAGCGGATTTAGCGGGTTATCTACTTTCTGCAACCTGCTACTTGTGTGTATCCTTATCGGTTATATTATTTATCTGTCCGGTTTGAGCGGGTTTGGCAAAATACTTCCGTCCAGCGACAGTGAGTCAGTCAAAAAAGTCTTTAAATCGGTTATCCTCGTGATTGTGGCCGAAATCTTCGGTTTTATCCCTTTATTAGGATGGATTGGCGGTATTTTACGCATCATTTCTTTTATATTCATGCTGATGGGATATTCGGCTTTAAAAAATTCGACTACTTTTCCCAAAAGGGCCTGTTCGGGCGCTTCCAAGTTATTCACTTCCATGATTTTACTGTTTATCGGAGGTATTTTGAGTTTCATTCCTTTGGCCGGACGTTTCCTTCAAATGCCATTTGATATCATTGCGTTCATATTGACGTTAGTCGGTTGGGCAACAATTAAAAACACAATACCGTCAGAAGAGATTTGAAGACATGAAAAAAAGGATCATAAAACGATTGTTGGCAGGCTTCCTTGCCTGTACATTCACATTAAGCGCAAGTGCGCTGGAAATTACACGCTTTGTAAAACCGGGCGGGACAGGTAAGGGAACTTCATGGGCCGACGCCTGCGGAAGCATCAATCAGGCGCTCGATGCCATAAAAACAGCCGGTAGCGGAACGGTTTACATTGGGCCCGGTAACTATACCGAATCCGTATACGTACCGGACGGAAGTAAAAAAGTTAACATGCTGGGCGGCTATTCTGAAAACAACATGGAAAAGCCTGAACGCGACAAAGTCTTTATCACCGAAGGGCCGTATGATATTAGAAAAAACGTCAGCGCCGCAATAGAAGTCGGATGGCGAACCGAAGATATACGCATTTCCTGTATAAATGTTGTGAAGGGAAACACCGGCATTCATTTGCGCGGAGAGAATAATTATGCAGATAGTTGTAATGTGTCAGGCTGCAAAACAGGCATTATGAACGAAGCATTGTCAAAAAAGATTTTTGTCAGGCATTGCACGGTGTCAAATTGCAGCAGTTGTGGCATGAAACTTTGGAATGCCAATATTTGGTTCTCTACTATTAAGGGGAACAGTTTAGGGATGTACCTTGAAGGATGTTTGGTATGGTGTTGTCAAGTGGTCGATAATGTTCACGTGTCTCAAACAAGGGGATTTGCAAGCGACGCCGGTGGTATGCGTATTTGTCAAACTACCGTACATCGCAGTACGATCATGAACAACAGTTGCGACGGTAACGGGGGCGGTCTGTATGTCGGCGGCAGTGGATACCACAGTTTTATTTTCCAGTGTGTCATCGCTAACAATACTGCCCGCGATGGAGGCGGAATTTATGCCGACGAACAAATCTATATTGAATCCGCTACCATTATCAACAACAAAGCAGCTCGCATGGGCGGCGGCATTTGTATCGGGAAGTCGGGATGGGACAAGGCATCCGCAATGACCGGAAGTATTTTATGGAATAATTTTGCTAATGGCGTTCTTCAGCAGTATGGTATCAATGGCAACAAAGCATTCAACATGACTCATTCAGCCATACAGGGAGGCGGTTTGTTGCCGGAAACTGACGTTGAAAACGGGATCATTGATGTATCTCCACAAAATGTTGACGCATCAAAACCGAGTATTGCATTGACAAAAGTAGTCACTTTCAGCGGGTCGTCAACCACGCCTGAGCAAGCTAAACAGATACATGAACAAGATTTTCGAATTACCGCTCAATCTGCCTGTATAGATAAAGGCGGAGATTTCAGTAACGTAATAATCAATACATTTACGAATAGTAAACTGAATGCGGATAGAACAAAAGACAAGGATTTTAATCTTCGTAACGACGGTAAATATGACATAGGTGCCTATGAATTTCAACAATCTCAATAATAACAGAAAAAAACAATTAAAATGAAAAAAGAAGTATTTAGCAGCTTCCGGTTATTTTTAGTATTTTGCACAATAACCTCAGTATCTAACGCTTATGGACAATCTATTCCATCTGAAAAAGGCGTAATTATTAATGGCGTAAGATGGGCAACCCGCAATGTGGCCGCTCCCGGTACATTTGCTGCTTCACCGGAAGACGCAGGTATGTTTTACCAATGGAATCGTAAAAAAGCATGGCCGTTGACCGGCGATGTAACAGGTTGGAATAACAGTATCCCATCAGGTAGCGCATGGGTAAAAGTCAACGACCCAAGCCCGGCAGGCTGGAGAGTACCTACGCTTGCTGAAATTAAAAAACTACTCGACGTAGACAAAGTGCGCGCTGAATGGTCCACCCAAAATGGAATAAAAGGAAAGAAGTTTACGGATAAAGCTAGCGGTAATTCAATTTTTCT
>Ga0082212_10003046_pt1 | contig 23968 bp, 13 predicted proteins | sample TergutNt197P3_FD_71548 | JGI IMG/M metagenome (GOLD analysis project Ga0082212, IMG submission 71548) | Neocapritermes taracua P3 segment gut microbial communities from Petit-Saut dam, French Guiana - Nt197 P3 | ecosystem: Host-associated > Arthropoda: Insects > Digestive system > Gut ... | reverse complement strand
GGCGCGGGGTCTAAGGCCTTTACGCGAAAAGCGCAAATAAGGCAGCCTGCGCTTTTTTCCGCTCCAAGGCCTAAGACCCGCTGCCGCCACTCCCGAAAAGGCTCCGGCAGGGGGCTTGCCCGGCCCGCCGCCGCCCCTCCGCCTTGAGCAGTTTTTGTCAAACCGGTTTGTTATGGGAAGGAGACAAAATAGATCGGAAAGAGTGCGCGATTTCAGTTCCCTAATTCAGAGGCGCTCAAAGAAAGCAAACGACCTCATTTCATCGAGGCGTGAGGCATGGTTGGCAGCGCGGAAGAATCCAATTGTATCTCTGCCTGACGCAACCCACAAAATACCTGTTAAACTCACGGGCTTTTGGATTCTTCCGCGCTGCCAACCATGCCTCACGACTTGTGCTAAAGGATAATTCCAACAACGAACTGCATAGGGCTGTTGTCTTTCATGACCGTTCACTCAGCGGTACATAAACTTTCGATCCCGACACACTCTTATAAGCCGGTCGGATAATCTTGCCTCCACACACCAATTCCTCAATCCGGTGAGCGCTCCAACCAGCGATCCGCGAAAGGGAGAACAGTGCCGTATACAACTCCATGGGCAGACCCAACATATCATAAACAAACCCGCTGTAGAAATCGATATTGGCGGAAACACCTTTGTACATCTGGCGTTCTACCGCGATAACCTCCGGCGCCAACCGCGCCACCAGTTTATAAAGTTCATACTCGTCCTGGCGTCCGGTATCCTTGCTGAGCTGCTCGACAAAACGTTCGAAAACCAAGGCCCGCGGGTCACTCAACGAATAGATGGCATGACCGACACCATAAATCAATCCGGCCCGGTCATAAGCTTCCTTATGCAAAAGCTTCTTCAAATAATCAGCCACCTGACCTTCATCCTGCCAGTTGCTCACATATTTCTTCATATCCTCAAACATACCGACAACAGCAACATTGGCGCCGCCATGTTTGGGCCCTTTCAAGCTGCCGAGGGCCGCCGCCATCGAACTGTAGGTATCTGTCGCCGAAGACGACACCACCCGCACCGCGAAAGTCGAATTGTTCCCGCCGCCATGCTCCGCGTGGAGCACCATGCTCAGATCAAGAATGCGGGCTTCCAGTTCGGTGTAAGTCTGATTCGGACGCAGGATTTTCAGTACATTTTCCGCGATGGACAGATGGGGATCCGGCTGGTGAATAATCATGCTTTGTCCATTGTGATAATGGTTGTAAGCATGATAGCTGTAGACAGCCAAAAGCGGAAATCTGGCAATGAGCTGCAGACACTGGCGCAAAACATTAGGCACCGAAATATCATCGGGGTTCTCATCATAATAGTAAAGGGTCAAAACGCTGCGCGCCAGCATATTCATCATATCCCGGCTGGGGGCCTTCATGATAATGTCCCGGGTAAAACTCGGCGGCAGCCAGCGGTAATCATTGAGCAGCCGGCAAAACTTCTGCAGTTCCCCCACATTGGGCAGCTCCCCGAACAGCAGCAAATAAATGGTCTCTTCAAACCCAAAACGGTTTTCTTTCAAAAATCCGGCCACAAGCTCGTCAATATCAATCCCCTGATAATAAAGTTTCCCTTCCATCGGCACTTCAACGCCGTCCTCAATCCTTTTGGCTGTAACCTGACAAATATTGGTCAACCCGGCTAACACACCGTTCCCTTTAAGATCCCGAAGCCCGCGGTTAACCTCAAAACGCTTATATAGGTCAGGATCAATAATACGGGCGGCACACACATCCGCCAAACGGCGGATCTCCGGAGTCACTTCTGACAAATTCAAATCTTGCGCCATGCAAATTCACTTCCTTTTCCATTCGTTGTACCTTGTTCAATGTCCGTGATCTTTTGTCATACATTAGGTATACAAATCATAGGGCGTCTCTTGATAGACATAGTTGAGCCAGTTGCTGAACAGCAAATGGGCGTGGCCGCGCCAACTCACCCGAGGTTCTTGGTGCGGATTGTCGTCAATAAAGTAGTTTTCGGGGATTTCCACGGGAACACCTCTCTGGACGTCCCGCCAATACTCAACGGCCAACGTATCCGCGTCATATTCAGAATGTCCCGTAACAAAAACCCGCCGGGCGTCCTTTGACACCACAATATAAACACCCGCTTCAGGCGAATCACAGAGGATCTTCAAATCGGGACAATCCTCTATATCCTCAGCCTTAACATCTGTATAACGGCTGTGGGGAGCAAAAAAAACATCATCAAAGCCGCGTACGAGCATATTGGTTCGATCCAAAACCCGATGAGGAAACACGCCAAACTTCTTTTTCGTCAACTTGTGCTTGGGCACGCCGTAATAATGATACAATCCCACCTGAGCCGCCCAGCAAATCAAAAATGTACTGAAGATATTGGTTTGGGCCCAGTCAAGAATTTCTGTGAGCTCATCCCAATAATGCACTTCTTCAAAATCCATAAGCTCTACCGGCGCCCCTGTGATGATCAGGCCGTCAAACCGCTGATCTCTGATCGTGTCAAAGGTACGGTAAAAGGTCTGCAAATGATCCAAAAAATGGGTGGGCCGGTATGTGGCTGTACACAAAAACACCGGGTCAATCTGCAGCGGCGTGTTGCCAATCAGACGCAATAGCTGAGTTTCCGTCACCACTTTCGTTGGCATCAGATTGAGAATGGCAATCCGAAGCGGCCGGATATCCTGGTGTAAAGCCCGATCTTCCGTCATAATGAAAATATTCTCTTCAGCCAGAATTTTTGACGCCGGCAAAGTGTCAGGAATTTTTACGGGCACATTCTACCTCCCTAACAAAGGATCAAAACTGATTACACAGTGATCATACAAATTATTATATAACGTTGTCAACAACACGCGCCAGCCATCAGCTGGGCGTAAAGATAATCTCTCCGGATTTATGGCTGATTTCAACCAATATGGAACCATGGTTGAATTGCCCCTGAAGGATTTTTATAGCAATAGGATTCTGGATCTTTTGTTGAACAATGCGTTTAATCAACCGCGCCCCCAACATAACAACGTTGGCATCATCAATCAACCTCTGATACGCCGCGTTGGTAAGACTAATGGTCATGCCTTTCTCAGCCAGCCGCTGCTTGAGGTCGCTAAGATTCAAATCAATTAAGCGAAACAATTCTTCTTGTTTAAGAGCTTCAAAGATGATGATCTCATCCAGGCTAACCAGGAATTCCTGCCTTAGATAGCGGCTGAGTTCCACTTGCAAAGCAGGCAAAATACTTGACGGGTTACGGCCAAACATCTGGCTGATGACTTCAGCGCCGACACCGCATTTCATAACGATAACCGTTTCGCTGAAACTGAGCACCTGGTCGCTGCCGTCGGAAAGGTAGCCGTCTTCCATAATTTGCTGCAACAAGCTCTGCACATTAATATGAGCCTTTTCAATCGAATCCAGAACCAACACGATCTCCGGATCATTCTGCATAATTTCAATCAAATGGCCGGGCTCGGAATTGGCGTTGTCAGCATCTCCAATGAGGCGGAAAACCGCGTCATGATCCGAATACATTGCCAGATCCAGCCGGGCAACCTTAAGATCGCTGCCATAGATGACATCAGCAAGAATTTTGGCCAAAACCGTTTTCCCCACACCGGAAGGCCCCAGGAACAGAAATGATCCCATCGGACGATTCGGCGAGGAGTAGCTGCCACTGGATCTGCGCACAGCATTGGCAACAGCTTCTATGGCCATCCGTTGACCAATAAGGCGGTCACCGATGACTTCCTCCAAGTTGTTTAGCCTTTTCGCAGGGTTCACAATAATTCTTTCTGGCGGGATACCGACATACTGGGAAATAATCGCCTGAATATCCTCTTCGGACACCTGGCGGCCCGACGTCACAGGTCTTGGCTGCTGCCTCCTTTCCCGTGACCGTTGGGGCTCTTCCTGAGAAGCATTTTGTTCCAGCAAAGCTAATTCCGACTCCAACGCCGGCAAAGTGCAAAACTGCAAATCGGCTGCCCTCAAGGTATCAAAACTATCCTGAGCCTGCATGATCTGGTTCTGAACTTCCTCTATCTTGCTTCTAAGTCTCGCTATGGTTTCCCTGGAGCCGGTCGGATTCTGCGCCGACCCCTGATGTTCATTGTCATGCTGATCCATCTCGGCCAAAGCCGCGGGAGCCGTTGTTCTCAATTCCATGCGCAACCGCGCGGAAGCTTCGTCAATCAAATCAATGGCTTTTTCCGGCAACAAACGATCCCCAATGTATTTGTTGGAAAGGACGCTGGCCGCAACAAGCGCTTCGTCCGAAATCGATACGCCGTGATGGTTCTCATAGCCTGGCCGCAACTCACGCAGAATAAGAATTGTATCCTCAACAGAGGGTTGTTTCACAGAAATCACATGAAAGTATTGAGAAAAATCAGGGATTCTGCTAATTGAATTATCAAAAGCGTGTTGAGAACAGGTGCTGATAAAACGCAATTCGAAATGGTTCAACACAGGCAGAAGTATGCCCGTCATATCAAGGCTGCCTTCTTCTGAGGAACCGAGAATGGCGTCAAGATCATCAATGAACAAGATGGTGGATGGATTCTCGATGATCTCCCGAAGAACAGCCTTAAACCGTTCTTCCAGTTCACCCCGCGTTTTGGCGCCGGCTATCATCGCTTCCTTATCCAAAGCAATGATCTCTTTGTTGTGAAACTGCAACGGAACCTCGCCGCGAGCGAGAATCTGCGCCAACCCCTCAACAATGGTTGTCTTACCCACACCGGATCCGCCAACCAAAATCGGATTGTTCTGCGCCTGTTTGCTCAGAACCTGCAGAATCATTCCGGCTTCTTCTTCTCTGCCCACAACCGGATCAAGGCTGCCTTCACGGGCCATGGCAACCAAATTACGCCCAAACTGAGCCAAAGCCGAAGCCGGGCCGGCGGACGGTAAAGCTTGCGGGACTTGCCGCATACGGCGAAATTCATCTATAACACCAAGCAAAGACTCCTGGTTCACACCATACGCCAGCAAAATATCGCCGACTTCGCGCGCAATCCCGCTCTGCCCCGCGCGTTTCGCGCCCCTTTTTCCTTTGGCAGAAATCACCAGAGCCAGCAGAATATGTTCCCCGCTGACATAGGATTCACCAAAACGCTCGGCTTCTTCCTGAGCGTTCATTAACAAAAAACGTAACCGTTGCGAAAATGAAAGCTTAACATCACCCAGACCGGGCGAAAACCGGAGCATAGACCGTCTCACTTCCGCCATCACGGTTTCTATAGGAACCGCCAATTTGGCCAACATCTGCGGCACAATCCCGCCGGCTTGCCCCAGCATAACCAACAGCAAATGTTCAGGCTCAAGCTCACTTTGTCTATGACGTTCAGCCAGAGCCGAAGCCTGGATCATGGCTTCCTGGACTTTTGGCGCCATTTTGCTCGTATCGGATGTCATAATGAACCCCCCGCATTGGATTATTTCGCAAAACAACACCGGGCAATTGAATCAAAAACGTACTATCATCCTACATTGCCCAGTTTTAGTATTCTGTATGTAGTTACATACGTTAAGCTTCGTCGAATCAATATATCTATCCGCCTTCTGATTCCTATTGTGTTGAGGGATGATAATTTACTAGATAACTGAGGAATGGGCCTATGGTCCGATCTCAGTTCTGTTCCAGCGGAAAAACTATGCTATTCCACAAACGAATACTTGTCGAAAACACCCCCAAACAGTCAGCCGCCTAGCAACAACATGAGACCACACCACCAGTGAAGCCGATGCATCCCTTCGGCGTCTTCCAACCAACAGCTGACAGACGTCAACTTCCGCAACCTCCAATTGCCAAAAACAACTTGAGTTATCATATCTAATGAACCAACAAACAAACATCTTCGACGCCATATTCAAAAATACCTTCAATTCTGTCAGCTAAAGCATAAATTTCTTTCTTTATCTAATACAACACTGATTTCCCTTACATCATTGTCATCATTACCATCGTTGCCATCTTGAAGCAAAGTCATTGCTACAGGATTAAGAATCCTTTGCTGCAACACCCGTTTCAGCGGGCGCGCGCCATAGACCGGATCATAGCCTTCATCAACCAGCCTGGTATAAACATCGTCGCTGATGTTCAGTTTAAAGCCTTTTCCCTGGAGACGCTTTTGCATGGAAGCCAGCTGAATATCAACAATCCGCCGCAAATCTTCTTTCGTCAGCGGGTCAAAGATAACAATTTCGTCGAGACGGTTGATGAATTCCGGTCGGAAATGCCTGTCCAGCTCTTCCCGCAATGCGCCGGGGATAGCCTCCGTGCAACGGCTTTGGGTCAACTCGCGAATGATATCGGCGCCAATATTGCTTGTCATAACGATAACAGCGTTCTTGAAATTGACCGTCCGGCCCTGTCCGTCCGTAAGCCGGCCATCGTCTAGAAGCTGAAGCATAATGTTGGCCACATCGCTGTGAGCTTTCTCCATCTCATCCAAAAGGACAACACAGTAGGGATTTCGCCGGACCGCTTCTGTAAGCTGCCCCCCCTCCTCGTAACCCACATATCCCGGCGGCGCGCCAACCAGGCGGGAAACGGTGTGTTTCTCCATATACTCCGACATATCAATACGTTTGAGAGTTTGCTCGCTGTCGAACAAAAACTCTGCCAGCGCCTTAGCCAGCTCGGTTTTCCCCACACCGGTGGGACCGAGGAAGAGGAAGGAACCGAGGGGACGATTAGGATCCTGGATACCGGCACGGGAACGCCGCACCGCGTCGGCAACGGCTTTGACAGCGATATCCTGGCCGATGACGCGCCTGTGCAGAGCTTCCTCCATACCCATGAGCTTGGCCGTTTCGCTGGCCACGAGCTTGGTCACTGGAATATGGGTCCATTTGGCCACAATTTCCGTAATATCATCCTCGGTCACCTCTTGGCGCAGCAAGGCCTGGGCCCGGCCCGCTTCAGCCGCTTCCGCTTCGGCGGCCTCCAGCTCTTTGGTCAGTTCCGGAATAACGCCATACAGATATTCAGCCGCCTTGTTGTAATCGTACTGTTGCTGGGCCTCTTCCCCTTTCAGACGCGCCTCGTCGAGGCGGTCTTTGAGAGACTGAATCTTGTCCAGACTCTGTCGTTCAGCGTTGAGGCGCAGCTCCAAAGCGTCACGCTTCTCTTTGCAGTCTCCCAGCTCTTTTTCCAGCAACGTCAAACGATCCCGGGCCGCCTTATCTTTTTCTTTTTTCAAAGCCTCCCGTTCAATTTCCAACTGAAGCACTTTACGCTTAATATTATCCAGCTCCTGTGGCTCACTGGTGATCTCCATGCGCAAACGGGCGGCCGCTTCGTCAATCAAGTCAATCGCCTTATCCGGTAAAAACCGGTCAGAAATGTAGCGGTCAGAAAGGGTGCTGGCCGCAATCAGCGCGCTGTCGGTAATCCTAACCTTGTGATGGCTCTCGTAGCGCTCCTTCAGACCGCGCAGGATTGAGATTGTATCCTCAACGCCGGGAGGCTCGACCAGAACCGTCTGAAAACGCCGCTCCAAGGCCGCGTCTCTTTCAATATGCTTACGGTACTCATCCAGGGTTGTTGCTCCGACTAAGCGCAGTTCCCCGCGAGAAAGCATTGGCTTCAGCATATTGCCGGCGTCCAGAGCCCCTTCAGCCGCGCCAGCCCCCACCACCGTATGCAATTCATCAATAAACAGAATCACATTAGCCCGATCCTGCACTTCTTTCAACACGGCTTTCAGCCGCTCCTCAAATTCGCCGCGGTATTTAGCTCCTGCCACCAAAGCCCCCATATCCAGGGAAATCACAGTCCTGCCCTTCAGTGACTCCGGCACATCGGACCGGACAATACGCTGAGCCAGTCCCTCAACGATAGCCGTCTTACCGACCCCCGGTTCCCCGATCAACACGGGATTGTTCTTGGTGCGGCGGGACAAAATCTGGATAACGCGCCGGATCTCCTCATCTCGCCCAATCACCGGATCCAATCGGCCTTGTTGCGCCAGCACAACAAGGTTGCGTCCATATTGTTCCAAAGCCGCGTAGGTCGTTTCCGGATTGGGGCTGGTAACACGCTGAGAACCACGCACCTCCTGCAGAACTCTCAAAACGCTTTCTCTCGTTACGCCGTAAGCCGAGAGCAATTCCGCCGCGTCCGCTGCACCTTGAGCCCCCTGGCCGGTCGGCTTGGCTGGCTCAGCTGCGTAGGGCTTTCCCACAGATGGTCCTAACAACGACAACAAAAAATGTTCCGTGCTCACATAGGCGTCTCCGAAAGCCTCCATCTCATCATGAGCCTGAATCATCAGCGCCCGCAGCCTTTGAGACATCAGCATCTGGACAGAGGATCCTGTCACCGCAGGAAAACGGGTTATGATTCTGTCGACATCATCACTCAAGGAATTGATATCAACAGACATTTTCAGCAAAACCTGCGCAACAACACCTGCCTCTTGTTTAAGGAGCGCCAGGAGCATATGTTCCGGCTGCACTTCCGCGTTACGACGGCGTTCCGCCAGTGTTGTCGCTTCCAGCAGAGCCTCCTGGGCTTTTTGTGTCATTCTGTTTGTATCGAAAGCCATGAATCATACCTCCCTTACCGTGGATAAACTCAAGACAACCTTTTGTACTCCTGCGCCAAGTCACGCAGCTTTCTAACCTCAGCTTCGCTCAGATCACTCGGCAAGGCAATAGCCACCTGCACATACAGATCCCCAAACTGATTTTTCTTATTGAGAACGGGCATTCCCTTGCCTTTGAGGCGGAAAGTTTTACCGTTTTGTGTGCGCGGTGGGATTTTGATCCATAACCGGCTGTCTTCATTATCCTGCCCCAACCCCGCCACAGAGATTTCCCCGCCCAAAACAGCCGTATAAAAATCAATGTCCGCCGTCGTGCGCAAATGATTCCCATCCCGTTGTAAACTGGAATGATCCGCAATCGAGATCTTAAGCAGCAAGTCTCCCGTCCTGCCGCCGTTCGAGCCAGCCTCGCCCTGTCCCGTGAGCCGAATACGCGCGCCGTCAGCCACACCCCGCGGAATCTGGGCCTCCAACACCTTGCCGTTAACCTCCACACGCCGCCCGCCGCCGCGATAAGCTTCATCCATACTGATGGCGATTTCTCCCTCAAGGTCATACCCATCCTTGGGCTGCGTGGAACGCCGCCCAAAGAAATCTTCCCCGACGCTGCTGCGCCGTGAACGACCCCTTTCGTTGCCAAACCCAAAAAGCATAGAAAAGAAATCAGAAAACCCCCCATTGCTATCGCTGCCGCCAAAAGTGTCGGACCCAAAGAATCGGGCCAGCTCTTCCTCAGTCATAGACCGATAGCTCTCGGACCCGGGCTCACCCCAGGCCGACCAGTCGAAATTGTCACGGGCACCGTAACGCTGCCATGATTCATAATCACGCCGCAAATTATCATACTTTTGCCGTTTGGACGGATCCGAAACCGCCTGATACGCTTCACTGATCTCTTTGAACTTTGCCTCAGCGGTTTTATCATTGGGGTTCTGATCCGGATGATATTTTTTAGCTAATTCTCTGTAAGCTTTCTTAATGGTTTTATCATCAGCGCCCGGAGATATCCCCAGGATCTGATAGTAGTCTTTATAGTCCATAGTGATCCTTTCCGTTGATACATCAGGCTCTTCTTTTTCGGCTCAATGATATTATTATAGCAAACACGCGCAGGATTAACAATTTACCTCAACTGTCCGCTGCCAATTCCAACCCCGCGTCTCTTAATGCCTTACGCCTCGTATCGGCTCCCACAGCCACAGCGTGGTTAGAATGAATCGCGTAAATCAGCGCTTCTTCCACTTCCACACCCAAAAGACTCCCCACAGCCAAACAATAAACCGCCATCTGCAAAGCGTATTTTTCCACCAGCAGATCTTCGCGGCCCGGCTTCACACGATCGGTTTTGAAATCAACCACAAGGGCGCGATCCTGTTTCCCCTCCTGAGTAGAACGATTCAGCACAATAAGATCCGCTGTTCCCTGAACAAGGATTCTCTGCTTCTCCACACCATACAACATGTCCAAAATGAACGGCGCCTCCACGTCCACTTCTTCCGCCGCAAAAATCCGCGCCCCCAAAGGCGAAGACAAAAAAGCGGCCACCTTAGGCAGCGGAATGGCGAGGCTGACCTCTTCTGGGATAAGCTCCCGCTCAACAAGATCCCGCAAGTGACACCGCAAGATTTCCAGCCGTTTCTCCTCGGTCCGGGCACCCCACGGGTCAGCCCAAAGCCGCCAGGGAATATGCTGCAAAAACTTATGGGTCGCGGTACCCAATTCCAAGGGCGTTGTTCGGTGCTCGGCACTCAGGACGCGGGGCTCGAAATTCTCGGCAGCATTTGCAGCATCCTCATAGTCATCAATAACCAAGGGCACATCTTCCTCATCGTATACCAACACTTTCGCCGGATCGGCCCGCAACAAATGCTTGAGCCCCGTGACGCTCACTTTAGCCAACCGGTCCTCTTGGGGATATCTCCACAAAAGTTTCTCATCCAAATTTTTCAAAGTTACAACACCCGCTGTCTCCTTGCGGCCGGATGGTCGCGCGGCTGCTTTTTTACGCGCTTGCAACAACACTTTGAAGATATCGAAAGATCGATAGGGTATGATCTTGCATATCCGGGACGCCTGGCTCCCCTCCCCAAAGGCCATTTCCAGCCACTCCAGACAAGACGCGGCTTTGCGCACGCGGCCTGACGATAACTGTTCTCCGGACAGCTGTGCCCCGGGGGTCCCCAGTTCCCTTGATGCCGACGCCCGCATATTCTCTAAGGTTTTGGCCAAATCCTTGCTGATTCCGACCAGAACAAGTTTCTCTTTAGCCCGGGTCATCGCCACATAAAACACGCGCATCTCCTCCGCAGCCGCCTCCCGCGTCAAAACCCAGCGCACCGCTTCCCGCACAGGTGACGGGTAAACGGCTTTGCGCTTAATATCAGCCCCCGCAATCCCAATCCCCAGATCCTTATGCAGCAGCATTTTGCTTGACTGAGAAATCCGGTTAAACCTGCTCCCCAATCCAACCACAAAAACAACCGGAAACTCCAACCCTTTACTGCCATGGATCGTCAAAAACCTAACTTCGTCAAGCTCTTCCTCATGGGAAGACAAATCTTGCCACCGGGACGGATTCATCGCCTGCGCTGAGAACCGATAGCGCAAGAAATCCCCCAGAGCCTGGGTACGAAAATGAGCAAACGCAGCCGCGCTCTCATAAAGGGACAACAGGTTCTCACGGCGTCGCCTCCCCTCCGGCATCACACTCACATAATTGAGGATACCCGTCTCCTGATAAAGACGCCAAATAAAATCCGCCAAAGTCTCACGTGCCGCCAAACGCCGCCAACCCATGAGATCCCGGAAAAACCCGCTCAACTGATCCGCCAGCCGCGCCTCTTCGCGCAACATCTCCCGCGCCAGCCCTCCCATCCGCTCCAGCGCCTCTTCATCAAACCCGCTCAGAACCTCTGCGCATTGAGATGCGAGAGGTTGGGAGTTAAACATCACGACCGCGCAAACCGCCTCAAAAAAATCCCCTTCCGGACAAATCAGGCGGACGCGGCTCAACTGCGCCGGCGTCAAACCCACCAGAAAAGAATGCAGCACCGCCAGCAAAGGAATATCCTGATGCGGATTGTCAATAACGCTCAACAAAGACTCGGCAATCTCAACCTCGACCGCCTCAAAATACCCCGCGCCCCCGGCGCCGCTGAGGGGTATGCCGTGTTCGGCAAAGACCTCGCGGTAAAGCGACAGCGCTCCTGACGCCGAACGCTTCAGAATAGCAATATCTTTGTACCGAACAGGCCTGCAGCCCTCTGGCCGGCTAACCAAAAAAGGCTCTCTCATCAGCTGCGAAATCCGCTGCGCCACAATATGCGCTTCTAATCTGGCCGCTTCCATATCCAGCAGCAAAGTCTCATAGTCAATCTGGGCTTCACTCGCCTCCGGCCCGCTGTTTCCATCCCTATGGTCCCAGAAAACCGGCGCGGTATAGTTCGTCTCCGTCACTTTAGATGGCTGCTCAACGATATGAATTTCAACAGCATCATCCTCCGGGTCTTGTTCCCGGCTTTCGGCTCGCGGCGCCCACTCATCCTCATCCGCAAAAAAATTGCCGGCGGCAATCAGCTCCGCCCGCGCGTCATAATCTATTTCAGCGGTATCACGCCGCATCAGACGGCCAAAGATCTCGTTCACGGCGGCAACAATTTCCGGGCGGCTGCGAAAATTATGGCGCATATCGATGACTCGTTCTTGAGCAAGATATCCTGATTCCCCCGCTGTTAACTTATCCTCAGGCTGAAGGCTCTCAGCCTTGTCAGGCGCCCCCTTGCTGATATCGCTGCCCATATGTTTAAACTGTTCATAGGATGTGTATTTGTGGTTGAACAAACCTGGATCCGCCATGCGGAACCGATAAATGCTTTGCTTAATATCCCCGACCATAAACCGGTGGCCGCGACGCGACAACATGTCCAGCAGCTCCTCCTGAACCGGGCTAATATCCTGATATTCATCCACGAGAACCTCATGATAACGTTGACGCAGCATCTCCGCAAGCTCCGGGGCTTCGCGCAGGAGCTCCAGAGGCAAGTGTTCCAGGTCGGAAAAATCCACACAATTCCGTTTCCTTTTTTCTTCTTGATAATCATCCATAAGCCCCTCGGTCAACCGCACCAACCCTCGGACAATACGGCCGGACGGCCGCGCCGCCGCCAAATGATCCGCCAGAGCCGGATTAATCCATCTCTTTCTGAGAGCATCCAGATTTTGCTTAAAGATATCTCTGCTCTTTTGGGCTTCTTTTTTGGTTTTTTCTAGAACCTCTTCGTTACGCCCTGAGTTTTTGGGCCGCACCGGCGACAGTCTGCCCGGAGTTATCTGAGCCAACAACCTCGGGAACTCCATTCGATCAAGCTTTTGCAACATCGCCGTATTCTGTCTATCTTGATCAAGAACAGGCAAATATTCGCGAGGTCCATCAGGCAATTCCGCCAATCTCACGGCTTCCAGCAGAGCATGGGCCGACTCCTCCAACAGGGTTTGGCTTTGTTCCAGCAACGCTTGCCCCCAAATACTCTCAAGGAATTCCCCCTCTTCCAGCTCATAGGCCTCCGCCAGCCTTCCCAGCCACGCGCGCGGCCTCGGCTGGCTCATGGCGAACTGACGCAATTGCTGTACCATCTCAACCAGGAGCCTATCCCGATACCCTTCGGCAAAAAACTCAGCCGTAGGCAAAAAATCGGCGTCGTGCTCATACTCTTTCTCGTAAGCCTCATTAATCAGGTTTTCGGTAAGCTCCCGCAGCAAAATCCGGCTCTGGGTATCCTCCATAACACGAAAATTGGGCTCAAGCCCGAGCAAATGAAAATGCTGTCTCAGCAAATCTCCGCCCAAGGCGTGGAGCGTCATAATCTGAGCCTTGTCAATCAACAACATCTGCGTCAGCAGGTGCTCACTTAACCCCGGCTCACACACTTCCTGAAGCCTCTGTTCTATAGCCGCCCGCAGACGCGTCTTCATTTCCAGCGCCGCCGCCTTCGTAAAAGTCACAACCAGAAACTCATCCACATCACGCCCACCCCTTGGCTCCGCCACATAAGCCATAATCCGTTCAACCAGCACAGCCGTCTTGCCGGAACCCGCCCCAGCCGCCACAAGGAGGGTTCCACGAGACTCAATAGCTGCTTTTTGCGTCTCGGTCCAAACACGCTTCAAACCCCAACCCTCCTTCCGTCATATAACGATAATTGAACCCCGGTAAAGCCGGATCAAAACCGCAGATACGATGGTAACCACAGAGCCGGCAGGCGTGTGTTTTGGCGCTGCGCGCCGGTACAACGCCCACGCAGCCGGACATAATTTCCTCGCCCTGCCGGCGCAGATGGGATCGGGCAATTTCTCCGAGCTCGGCAAACGCCTCTTCGTTTAAACTCTCATTTTTCCGCATGGTCCCATCTCGTTTAATCAGCCTCTGTTCGCCAAACGCCTCCGCCACCCGCGGATCATCACACATAATACTATCCATATATACACTCTTGCGCCGCAAAGCCTCAATATCCGCCTCTCCGTCAGAAGGCACAGCCTCAATAACTGGTTCGGTCAGCGCAAAATAGGCCAATCCGCCCGGAGCACTGGTTCGCGGTTCGGGTGCGCCCTGACCCTGTAACCCCTTGAACCTGGAACCGGCGAACCGCAAACCGGCGCTCAGAGCCACTCCCAAGTATAGCGGCAGCTGCAGATCGAATCCCGCGGTCATTTCCTCCAAGCTAAGTTTTTGCGGTCGCGCCTTGTAGTCAACAACACGCACAAAATCGCGGCCCGCCACATGGGCCATATCAACGCGGTCTATTTGTCCTCCCAGCACCAGTTCATCGCCCATCTCCAACGGCATGCGCAGCGCCGGCAACAGACCTCTGTCCCCAAAAGACGTCTCCACACCAATCGTTACATAATTCCCTGCCCGAGCCTGCTCACTCAGAACCTGTACCGAGAACTCCAACACCGTCTTCTGCCGGTTCAGCATATAACGATGCCGCGCCTCTCGCACCAACGGCGCAAAGGCCGGCTTACGCACCAAATCCTCCGCAATCTGCTCCAGTCTCCTCTTCGCCTCCTCTGCTGACACATCATACCAATTCTCACCCGCCCGAAAAAGCATGCGGGCGTACTCATTCATCAGCGCATGACTGAAAACACCGGCGTCCGAAGCTTCCAGACGGTACAGTTTGCGCTCCCTGCCCTTCAAACCATAATGAACAAAATGAGCGAAAGGACACTTTTCATACAGCTGTGTTTGAGACACACTCGTCACAAAAGGCTGTCCATAAAGCATCCGCGTCAACTCACGAGGCACGGCGCCGCTGCCGTTGCCGCTGCCACCCCTGCCCATACCCTCCGCCTGCGCCAACACCCGCCCCAACGTGCCGGCCGCGGGCGATCTTTTGAGCAGCCATGACTCATACACGGAGTTGCGGCCAAACACATTGCCGCGCCCGTCAATATATGTTTCCAACAAGGCCAGTTCGTGTGAAAGCACCCTATCCAACCTCAAGGATTGTCCCTTTTCAACATCGTTTACAAAGAGAGCGCCAGGAAACATCTGGCGCAGGTGTGCCACAACAAAAGATGGCGCAGTGGGGCTGCCGTTCAAATTCAGCGGATAGCTGAGAATAAGCTTGTCCGACGGCGCAGCCAAAACAGCATAAATATCGAAGAGCTCCCCATCATAATCTTTTTTCCCCTTTGCATCGAGGCTGATCCCCACCTCCCGCAGCGCGGCGCGCTCCTGGGCGTCAAACAATCCCTGGGTGCTTCCCGGTTCCGGCGGCAACAGTCCCTGCACGCAGCCAAGCAAAAAAACCACCTTTACCTCTGGCAGACGCGTCCGGTTTATCGCTCCCACCATAACCTCATCCAAACGCGGCGGCACCACGCCCAACCGAATCGAACGCAGCCCGGAATCAACAATATGGGCATATTCCGCCAAAGACAAACAGACATCCCCCAGAAGTGTGTCCATTTGCTCCATCAACGCCGCCAAATGCCGCCAGATCTGGCGGTGAATCTGCGCGCCCACAAAATCCCCTTCCCCCTCGCAGACCTCCGCCCATTCGTTCAAAAGATCACACATATTCATTTTCTCCAGAAACTCCAGCAGCAGCCGGCTCAATTCACGGACGGCAACCCCCGCCTGTTCACCCTTGATCAGTTCCTTCACCAAGGGGCCCAACCAGGAAGATACCTCCCGGAAGGTCCGCCGCGCCTCTTTGTCCATCCGCCGCCAACGGGCACCCATCACATCATCATCATCATAATTCTCATTCTCATTCTCATCATCGCCTTCATCAAACCACAGCCGGCCCCTCTCCCAATCCTCTGCCCGAATCCGCGTCGCCAGACACAGATTCTCCAGTCTGTCCACCGCGTCCATCGCCAACGGGAAAAAACCCGTCCGTAAAGCGCAAAAAACATCCTCAACTTGCCAACGGCGCCGGGCCAGATTGAGCAGCGCCTGCACCAATGTCAACAGCGGGTGCCCTTGAATCCTTCTTTTATCGTCCATAAAGAAAGGGACTCCATGCCGTTTCAATTCCTGCTCCAAAACCTGCTGATACTCTGATAAACCGCGCGTCATCACCGCCATCTCGTGCCATTGATAACCATAATCCCGGGCCAGCGCCCAAATTCTGCGCACGGCAGCCACCACCTCGTCGCGCGCATCCGCCTGAACATGAACCTCAACACTTGGCAGCAGCTCTTTGCCATGATAAGGCATCACGGGATAACCGCCGAAATGGCGTTCCAAATGAACCAACATCGGATGCTGTTTGCGCATGTTCGCTGACAGGAAAACAGGCGCGTTCGGACGCCCCTGAAGATAAGCCTCTGCTGCGCCGGCAGCTGCATCCGTCTCCAAAGCTGTATTCCGCAACTCATTATATGTAGCCAGCACCGACTCGAAAATCCGCCCGTTCGAAGAAAACAGAGAACCCTCGAAAGATGATCCCTTAACCAAAAGCTCAGGATCCAACGGCAAAGTCACCGTCATGCCTCCGCAAATCCCCAGAAGCCCCGCCAGCATAGCATGCTCCTGAGGCGTAAAACCCTTGAACCCATCCACCCAAATATGCGCGCCGCGCAAAAAATCTGCCTCTGGCAACAAAGACAGCCCTTCTTCCATATCATAATCCCAATCATGCACAATCCCCAGCGTCGCTTCGTTGTAACAGCGGTAAATCAATGTCACATCGTGCAACTTATCCGCCAAAACCTTCCCAACACCCTTGTCCGCCTGTTCGATATCGACCCGCAAATCATGGGGGAAAATCCGGTATGTTCTCAGCTCGGTAATCATATGGGAAACGCTTTCCGCAAGACCGGGACTCGCGGCCAAAGAAGCAAAACTCCTCAGTTCCTGACGATGATCCAGCAAAATCTTCGTCAACATAACCAATCTGCCCACCTCACCGATACGCAAACGACAGCCCCCCCGCACCTCATTGAACAGCCGCCGCACCAAACGCTGAAAACTCAATACCTGAGCGCGCATCATACCACCGGTGTTATTCCGGGCCAAAGCTTTTTCCATCAGCAGTGTCGCTTGTTCCGGCACAAGCAAAATCAAAGGAACTCCGCGCGGTTCCCGGCGAACCAGCGCGGTTATCTCCTGCAAACAATAGGCCGTTTTTCCTGAACCTGCCCGCCCCAAAACCAGTTTCAAGCTCACAAGTTTCTTCCCCACCAATCAACCACTCAATCAACCGTTCAAGCAATTCCCACAAGCAATCACTCAAACAGTTTCGTACTCAGGTATTTTTCTCCACGATCCGGAAAGATCACAACAACCAGTCCCGTATTCAGCTTTTCCACAACCTTGGCAGCCGCGAGCATCGCCGCGCCGCTGCTCATACCGACAAAAATACCTTCCCTGGCCACAATTTCCCGGGCCATGGCATAGGCGTCCTCTGTTTCCACCATAATACTCTCATCAATTTGAGCAGGATCATAAATCTCCGGCACAATCGCTTCCTCCATATTTTTCAGCCCCTGAATATAGTGGCCTTTCACCGGATGAGCCTCCACAATTTTGATCTCCGGGTTCTTCTCTTTCAGAAAAGTGCCGATCCCCATCAATGTACCGGAAGTCCCCAGCGAAGAGACAAAATGCGTTACCTGTCCCTGCGTCTGTTCCCAGATCTCTTCCCCGGTCGTTTTGTAATGGGCGATTTTGTTGTATACATTGGAAAACTGATTGGGATTAAAGTACTTGTCGGGATGCTGTTCCAACAGCTCCCTCACCTTCATAATCGCGCCGTCTGTTCCCAGTTCAGCCGCCGTCAAAGTGATTTTGCCGCCAAAGGCTCTGATCATCTTTTGCCTTTCCACGGAAACCGCCGCACTCATAACAATTTCCACATCATAACCTTTGACACGACCGATCATAGCCAAGCCAATCCCTGTATTTCCCGACGTCGGTTCCAGGATAGTCTTGTTATGTGTGAGCAGTCCCTCTTCCTCAGCCTGTTCAATCATTTTCAAAGCGATGCGGTCTTTGATGCTGCCGGTGGGGTTGAAACCCTCCAATTTCGCGAACAGCTGAACATGAGGGTTGGGGTTCATTCGATTGATTTTAACCAGAGGCGTGTTGCCGATAGCCTCCAAAATATTATTGTACATGCTTGGCCTCCCGATTTTTTCCGTTAGCTTTTATCTACTATATTATAAAAAATGCCCCGGCTTTGTTCCGTTCTGCTGATCTCATCTTCTTTAGGTTCACGACTATTCCGTCAGAGAATCCGACTCCTCTAAACACTGCACAAGATCATCAATCGTCACAATGCTCATCATTATCTCCTCATTGATGACAATCCCAAAATCCTCTTCCAACTGGCAGCACATTTCCACCAAATCAAACGAAGATATCCCCAGATCGCGCACCAACTGGCTTTCACCCGTAATCTCGGCCTCCTTGAGATTCTGATTGCTGCGGATAAAATCGATAACTTGTTCTTTCATCGGTTGTTCTTTCATCGATTGTTCTTTCATAAGTTTTCTCATGTCCTCCTGCTTGCTTAATAGTTTATGGTAAGGGTTACACGAATCGCTCATTCCCATGTTTGTATCTTTTAATTTTTCCCAGAGCCGTCTTCTCAAAATCCTCCGGAACAATTTCGATTTTTTGCACCCTTTTGTGAGGTGGCAGTTTCGTGTTGAAGGCAGTCGTTTCACGCTCCAACTCCGCCTGAATATCTGTTATGCCGGCCTCCTCAGCATACTCGTGATCGGGGAAAACACAAGCTGTCACCAGCATCGTTTGCTGATATTCCTTCGCGCAGACCATAACCGATTTAACCAACGACAGTTTCTCAAAATGATTTTCCAGTTCTTCCGGCGAGATGTTATTGCCGTCCGCCAGGACAATCAGGTTTTTCTTTCTCCCTGTCAGAAAAAGAAAACCATCGTCATCAAGGTACCCTAAATCCCCCGTTTTAAACCAGCCATCCACAAAAGCCTCCGCTGTGGCTTCCGGATCCTTATAGTACTCTTTCATCACAATGGAACCCCGCACAAGAATCTCGCCCTCGCTAATTTTCACCTCACAATAACAAGTCGGCGGCAGAATCCCGATTGATCCTTCCTTTTGATGCTTGGCCATATTACAAGACACCACAGGAGAACACTCGGTAATACCATAACCGTTGCGCATGGAGAGCCCCCATTCGTTGAACCTGCGCAGCAACGCCGGCTCCAAATAAGCGCCGCCGCAAACCATAACCCGCATTTTGCCGCCAAAAACCCCGTGAATATCTTTGAACAGCCACCGGCGCAGATCGATTTTCCAGGCAAGCAGCCTGTTGCTGATACGGATGAATCGCTCCATCTGTTTTTCTTTGCCTTTGCGGTTGATCTCCGCGCTAATCTTCTTGTACAGCCCTTCTACAACCATGGGCACAACAATCATACAAACCGGCTCAAAATATTTGACGTTTTTCGAAATATATTTAAGACCGCCGCCAAAACAGATTGACCCCCCATAAAAAAAAGGCGCCAGCAAACCTGTTGTCATTTCGAACATATGGTGAGGCGGCAAAACGGGAATAATCCGTTCGCCGGGGGTAAAATGAACGTCCTGGAGAAAATGGAGACTGCAGCAAAGGTTGTCGCAAATGTTTTTGTGGGAAAGCATAACGGCTTTGCTCTCTCCCGTCGTACCAGAAGTGAAAACCATCATAGCGCTGTTGAGAGGTGAGACATGAGAGGCGAGAGGCAAGAGGGGAGATGGCACAGGCTGACCATCCAGATATTGACAAAGATTCTTTATATCGCTTGTGTCTTCGCCTACGCTTCCTTCGCCGAACCAGACCAAGGTGTCAAGGGGATCCAAAGCGGTTCTCAGATAAGCCGCTTTTCGCGCGAGATTGCCTTCGATGAAAATATGGGCCACGTCGCCATGACGCAGCAATTTCTCGATGTCCGATTCGTTGAGCTCCCGATCGATAGGAACAGCAACGTTGCCGGAAACCAATAGACCAAAAAAAATCACAAACCATTCGTAGCAAAGATTCCCGATAACCGCCACATGCTGTCCGGCGATGCCCTTTTGGGCGAACACGGAAGCAACCCGGGCGGTATCCTGCCGCATTTGAATGTAGGAATACGACTGTTCCTCATCTTTGTCTCTGTTTATAACTGCCGGCAGCGCGCCGTGGCAATCCACCATATAGTTCAACAGCTCCGGAATTGTCTGGATTTCTTCGAACAATGCCGCGTATTTCTTGTTCAGCTTCATGGGGCATACTCTCCTGCGTTATTTATTGCTTATGATAAACTTAGCGGGGGATTCTGTCAAACAGACGCTTATTGTCGCACCAGTCACGAGGAGCAGGTTGGTGCCTCGATGTTGTGTGGTCATATGCTATTTGTTGGGGCATAATGTCAACCCCTTGTTTTATTGATGGACTTATTATATCGTCTTGGCACATTACCAACAAGAATAATCATCACCGCCATTTCTCTAAAGGACTCTCCAACGAACTCACAGGCATTGCCGACTTGCTCACTAACGACTTAGCGGGCAAGTAAAATACGATACAATTTAATCTGCATCCTCACGTCGTTTTGTTGTTTAATGATTTGACAATTGACAACGAAAAATAGAAAATGGAGACAGTGGATAACGGACAATGGACAATTGACAACGGATAATGGACAGTTCAATCATAATTTGCCGCATCTGCAAAGCGACGACAAACATTCATAAGAGGAGAAGAGAAAATGATCAAACTTTATCCTAACGGCGTCTACATACGAAACGGCAGCGAAATCATCGTGCCGGATCAGAACGCCAACATTCCTGATTCGATAGCTCCCGACCAACCCGTTCAGCCGGATCAGGGACGCCGCCAAACCATCGCGCACAGCATTTTAACCAACCATAATGTTTCTTCTGTCCCGGATGATCTTCCCTTGGCGCAGGTTGGTTTGAACCTTAAGTTTGACGCCCTCGCCTCCCATGATATCACCTATGTGGGCATTGTTCAGACCGCGCGGGCCAGCGGCCTGGAGGAGTTCCCCATTCCCTATGTGCTGACCAATTGCCATAACAGTCTCTGCGCCGTCGGGGGCACCATCAACGAAGATGACCATCTTTTCGGTCTGTCTGCCGCCAAAAAATACGGCGGCGTCTACGTACCGGCTCATCAGGCTGTCATCCATCAATATATGCGTGAAATCATGGCCGGCTGCGGCAAAATGATACTGGGATCGGACAGCCATACCCGTTACGGTCCCTTGGGAACTATGGCCGTCGGCGAAGGAGGCCCCGAGCTTGTCAAACAGCTTATGACCAGAACCTACGACATCCCCTACCCCCAAGTTGTCGCTGTCTGGCTGACGGGAAAACCTCAGCCCGGCGTAGGACCCCAAGATGTGGCGCTGGCAATAATTAAATCTGTTTTTGCTAACGGTTATGTCAAAAATAAGATTATGGAATTCATCGGCGACGGCATTTCTTGTCTGAATATGGATTACCGCATGGGCATTGACGTTATGACCACGGAAACCACCTGCCTGACTTCAATCTGGCAAACGGACGCCGTCGTGCGTGACTACCTGTTGCTCCACGGGCGCGCCTGCGATTACGCCGAACTCAAACCCGGCCCGCTTGCCTACTACGACGGCCTTATCCATGTGGATTTGACCACTATCAAACCCATGATCGCCTTACCCTTCCATCCTTCCAACGCCTACACCATCACAGAACTACTGGCCGACACAGCGGATATCCTGCGGGAAACCGAAAAATCCGCAGCGGCTCAGTCCGATCGTCCTGATCTGCCTCTGCGCCTTACCAACAAAATAGTCGACGGCGCTCTCCATGTGGATCAAGGCGTTATCGCCGGTTGTGCCGGCGGTACCTATGACAACATCGCGGAAGCAGCCTATATCCTTCACGGCAGTTCCGTTGGCAGCGAAGCCTTCGCCCTGAGCGTCTATCCCGCCAGCCAACCCATTATGATGCGCCTCACCGAGACAGGCGCCCTCTCTTCTCTTCTGGCTGCGGGCGCCACCATGCGCACCGCTTTTTGCGGGCCTTGTTTCGGCGCCGGCGACGTTCCCGCCCACAACAGCCTGAGCATCCGCCACGCCACAAGGAACTTCCCCAACCGGGAAGGCTCCAGGCCCGACAGCGATCAAACCGCGGCTGTCGCTCTCATGGACGCCCGCAGCATCGCCGCCACAGCCAAAAACGGCGGCCGTCTAACCGCCGCCAGCGAAGGCGCCCGCAGCAAACCCGTTTACACCTTCAACAACGCGCCTTATGCCAACCGCGTCTACAACGGATTCGGCCGCCCTCAACACGGCCACGCACTCGTCCTGGGGCCCAACATAGCCGATTGGCCGACTATTCCCGCACTCAATAATCATTTGTTGCTCAAGGTGGCTTCGGTCATCACCGACGATATCACAACAACGGACGAACTTATTCCGTCGGGTGAAACTTCTTCTTACCGCTCCAACCCGGAGAAGCTCGCCTCCTTCACGCTGTCACGCAAAGATCCGGGCTACGTTCCTCTGGCCAAAGCTGTGCGTATGTTGGCTCAAGAGTGGGAGAAGAGCGGCCTGGACGGCGTCAACACGGCTGCCGGTATTGTGCCGGAACTGCGCCCAGAGTTTACCGCTGTGCTTGACACTATTAACAATCTTCCGCCGATTGAAGCCACCTGTACACCCGGATTTGGCCCTGTCTCTGAATTTACCGACGCCTCTGTTGGTATCGGTACTTTGGTTTATGCCAACAAGCCCGGCGACGGTTCGGCGCGGGAACAGGCCGCCTCCTGCCAAAGGGTTCTCGGCACTTGGGCGAACATCGCTTGCGAATATGCCACGAAACGATATCGCAGCAATCTGATCAATTGGGGCATGCTGCCGTTTCTGCTTGATCAACCTTTTGAGGCCCCCCGCGCCTTTGAGACGCCGCCTCTTCAGACCGGAGATTGGCTGTTTATTCCAGGAATCCGCGCGGCGATTGAGCAGAAGCGTTCTTCTTTATCCGCGTATATTATCAGCGCCGGAAACCGCGACAAACTTCCGGCTCATTCAACAATCCGTCTCAGCCTCGGTGAATTAACCGATGAAGAACGTAAAATAATGCTGGCAGGATGTTTGATGAACTATTACCGTTCATAGCAGGGTTCATATCAGGTTTTCTTCAATGCCGACAGCATTTCCTAACCTTTTCCCTTCGGAAAAAGGCCGACCAATAACACGTTCCAAGCTGCAATAACGAAACCCCATCATAATGATCGGATCAATTTTGATTGGATCGGGCTTGCCTTGTGTCAGATAATCTTCACCGGCAAACGCCGCGACAATATCGCCGAAAAACATAGTAAAGCCCTGTATTTCCGTGCTGTCGCAAACCTTGCAAAGAAAATTAAGCGGACACTCTTCTATCATTGGCGCTTCACCTGCCTCATCAAAGAAAGATGTAAACAAACTTGATTTATCAATGGTTGTGCCTGAAACTATGCCACAGAAATCCATTTCTCTTACCAACGCTGTTGAAGGGATATTCACACTGAAAGAGCCGGTCTTAATGATTCCCTCAAAAATATAATGCGTGTTCTTTATTGACGCGCACAGCACAGGGGCCAGACAAGCACACCCTCCCGCGCCAACAGTGGTATACGTCGGCTTTCCATTCATCATTGCGCCGACAAGCATAGCCGGAAACGGGCCAACCAGCTGATTTTCAAGCTTAGTTTTTTTCAATTTTGTTTTCCTCTTCATGCCATGTGCGGTCCCCTGTTTCATTGCTCCAAAAACCGGCAATTCGGGGGTATTCATGAGGCACATGCATACGGTTCAATGAGGGACGCGTCAGGGGTTGGGGAGCGGCAGAATCCAAGCGCCTCACCGCCCGACGCAGCCCCCGAAAGGCGAAAAAAATACGCGGGCTTTTGG
>Ga0082212_10003045_pt1 | contig 23972 bp, 17 predicted proteins | sample TergutNt197P3_FD_71548 | JGI IMG/M metagenome (GOLD analysis project Ga0082212, IMG submission 71548) | Neocapritermes taracua P3 segment gut microbial communities from Petit-Saut dam, French Guiana - Nt197 P3 | ecosystem: Host-associated > Arthropoda: Insects > Digestive system > Gut ... | reverse complement strand
GTACCCCCGGACGATTGTGCCGCCCGGCAGATATTTCGTGCTGGGCGACCACCGGAATTCAAGCAACGACAGCCGCAACTGGGGATTTGTTGAAAGACGCCTGATTTACGGCAAGGCATTTTTCTGTTACTGGCCTATAGATCACCTTGGCCTTGTAAAATAAAGGGAACGATACGCAATAATGCCAATACGAAACGACATAAAAAAAGTGCTTATTATAGGTTCCGGCCCAATTGTGATCGGGCAGGCCTGCGAATTTGATTATTCGGGAACCCAGGCGTGCAAGGCTCTCCGGGGACTCGGTTATAAAATCGTTCTGGTCAATTCCAACCCCGCGACTATTATGACGGATCCCGGAATCGCCGACGCTACATACATCGAGCCGCTGACCGTTGAATCAGTCGAACGGATAATTGCCAAAGAGCGGCCCGATGCCCTGCTCCCGAATCTCGGCGGCCAGTCGGCGCTCAACCTTGCTTCCGAACTTGCCAAAGCGGGCGTTTTAGACAGATACGCCGTCAAGGTAATCGGCGTTCAGCTCGACGCCATCGAACGCGGCGAGGACAGGCAGGCGTTCAAAGACATGATGGCGAAACTCGGCATTGAAACGCCCCGCAGCGATATTGCCACGACGCTGGAAAGCTGCGAAAAAATCGCGGAGGAACTTGGTTACCCCGTCGTAGTTCGCCCGGCCTACACGATGGGTGGAACAGGCGGCGGCATCGTTTACAACCAGGAAGAGCTTCGCGCCATCGCCTCGCGCGGCCTGACGGCAAGCATCGTCGGTCAGGTGCTGATTGAAGAATCCGTCCTCGGCTGGGAGGAACTCGAACTGGAAGTCGTCCGCGACTCCAAAGGAAAAATGATCACGGTCTGCTTTATCGAGAATGTCGATCCAATGGGAGTCCACACAGGCGATTCGTTCTGCACGGCTCCCATGCTAACGATTTCGAAGGAGCTTCAAAACCGTTTGCAGGACTACGCTTACCGTATTGTCGACGCCATAGATGTAATAGGCGGAACCAACGTCCAGTTTGCCCACGATCCGAAAACCGACCGCGTCACCGTTATCGAAATCAATCCGCGAACGTCCCGCTCCTCCGCCCTGGCTTCAAAGGCGACGGGGTTTCCGATTGCGCTGGTTTCCGCGATGCTCGCAACGGGAATAACGCTGGACGAATTGCCGTATTGGCGCGACGGTTCGCTCGACAAATACACGCCGTGCGGCGACTACGTCGTAGTCAAGTTCGCCCGCTGGGCATTCGAGAAATTCAGGGGCGTCAACGACCAGCTCGGCACGCAGATGCGCGCGGTAGGCGAAGTGATGAGCATCGGTAAAAATTTCAAGGAAGCGTTCCAGAAAGCGATCCGCTCGCTGGAAAGAAGCCGTTACGGTCTGGGATACGTCAAACAGTTCGCCGCCATGCCGCTTGACGAATTGCTGTACAGTATCACCATTCCGAACAGTGAACGGTATTTCCAGATTTATGAAGCCTTGAAAAAGGGAGCCACAGTAGACCAGATTTGCGACCGTACAAAGATAAAACGCTATTTTATAGAGCAAATGAAAGAATTGGCCGACTTTGAGGGGAAGCTGCCGCCGTTTGAGCAGGAGTCGCGCGATTCGGCGTTCACGCTTTCTGACGAAATTTTGATCGAAGCGAAAAAACTGGGATTTGCCGACAAATACCTCGCGATTATTCTGAACGCCGATGAAAAAGCCGTCCGTGAAAAACGCCTCGCCCTCGGCATTAAGGAAACATGGGACGCCATTCCCGTCAGCGGCGTGGAAAACGCCCGATACTATTATTCGACGTACAATGGGAAGGAATCGCCCCCGCAAAACGCGGGCTGCGAACGTCGTGCGGCAAAGAAGGTTCTTGTTTTAGGCGGCGGCCCGAACCGGATAGGCCAGGGAATAGAGTTTGACTACTGTTGCGTTCACGCCGCTTTTGCGCTGCGCGACGCCGGATACGAAACAATCATGGTCAACTGCAACCCGGAAACGGTGTCTACCGACTACGACACGTCCGACAAACTCTACTTTGAACCGTTGACGGTTGAAGACGTGCTTAGCATCTACGAGGAGGAAAAGCCGGAAGGCGCCGTCGTACAGTTCGGCGGGCAGACTCCGTTGAACATCGCCGCCGACATGGAAGCCGCGGGCGTTAAGATTCTCGGAACGACGCCGGAAACAATCGCGATGGCGGAAGACCGCGACCTGTTCCGGCAGATACTTACGCGTCTCGGCATCCCGCAGGCCGAATCAGGCATGGCGAGCAATTTTGAACAGGCGCTCAATATTGCCAACCGGATCGGTTATCCGTTGATGGTGCGCCCGTCTTTTGTTCTCGGAGGCCGCGCGATGGAAGTCGTTTATGACGATTCGATGCTTCGCGCCTACGTTGACGCGGCGGTTGATATTTCGTCAACGCACCCGATTTTGATCGACAAATTCCTCGAAAACGCAACTGAAGCCGAGGCGGACGCGATCTGCGACGGCCTGGAGGCGTTTGTGCCCGCCGTGATGGAACACATAGAACTGGCCGGCATTCACAGCGGCGATTCGGCGTGCGTGATTCCGCCGGTCAGCATTCCGCCCGGGCACATTGAAACGATCAAGGATTATACAAAACGTCTTGCCATTGAGATGGGCGTCGTCGGTTTGATGAACGTCCAGTTTGCCATTGCCGGCGACAAGGTTTACGTTTTGGAGGCAAATCCGCGGGCTTCCCGCACGGTTCCGATCGTTTCCAAGGTCTGTGCGATTTCAATGGCGTCGCTCGCTACACGGGCTATGATCGGCGAAAAACTCGGCGGCATGAACCTCCGTGAAAAAACGCTGAAACATTATGGCGTCAAGGAAGCGGTCTTTCCGTTCAACATGTTTCCGGAAGTCGATCCCCTGCTCGGCCCCGAAATGCGCTCAACCGGCGAAGTGCTGGGAATAGCCGATTCTTTCGGCCTGGCGTTTTACAAAGCCGAGGAAGCCGCGCAAACGACGCTGCCCGTGCATGGAACCGTGCTGATTACTGTAGCGGAGGCGGAGCGCAGGCGCGACAACATCGATGATGTCGCGAGGGCGTTCAGTGATCTTGGATTCAGGATTCTCGCCACGGAAGGAACACACGGTTACCTGGCGTCAATAGGCGTTGACAGTAAAAAGGTAAACAAGATACACGAAGGCCGGCCCAATCTTTCGGACGCGATGAAAAACGGCGAAATACAGCTTGTGATAAACACGCCAAGCGGCAAGTCGAGCAGCCATGACGATTCGTATATCAGGAAAACGTCTATACGGCTGAAGCTGCCTTACATTACGACGCTCGCGGCGGCGCTGGCCGCGGCCAGGGGAATCGAAGCGATCCGCAAAGGCAAGGAAGCCGTCAAGTCGCTTCAGGAATACCATGTTATGTAGATATGGAAACCCCTCATAAACACCCATTAAAAGCCAGTGCATTGTGTGGTACAAATAAAGAATATTAACTGTAAAGCATTGATTACATTGATATATGCTACGGGCTTTTAGCCCGTTTGAACGCACGCCTTCGGCGCGCATCTTATTCTTTAAAGGAGCGCTATGGATTATCGACCCTGGACCTGGGAACCGCCAAAAGATTTTAATGAAACGCGAAAGGGAATTACACGGCAGGACGCTCACGAGAAGGCCGGCGGCAAGGCCATATACACCCGCGATGTTTACCTGCCGGGAATGCTTTACGCAAAGATTCTCACCTCGCCTTACGCGAACGCGAAAATCAGGCGACTCGATACGAGCAAAGCCAAAGCGCTTACGGGCGTCAGAGACATCCTTACCTACACGGATCCTGATATTGTCGGGGACAAGGCAAGAGGATACTGGTACGAGATGTCGGGCAATTATTTTGTTCCAACGCTTCAGGGAACCGGCGATTTTTACAATCACCCCATGGGCGTCGCCGTCGTGGCCGAAGATGAAGAGACCTGCGACCGGGCGCTGCGCCTCATTGAAATAGAATGGGAGGAACTGCCCTTCATTCTCGACATGGAGCAGTCGGTAAAACCCGGTGCCGTGAAAGTCATGCCGGAGATTATCCGCGTCAACGCAAAGGCGAAGGAGCCGAACACGGTTCTTGTGGATGAAGCCGAATTCGGCGATGTCAAAAAAGGATTTGCCGAGGCCGACAGGGTGATTGAATACACGTTCAGGCGCGGCGTTAATTCTTCGGGCGGCGTCGAACCGGCCGTCTGCGTCGCGCAGTGGCGCGGCGATTTTCTCGACATCTGGGCGCACCATCACGACATTCCGCAATGGGCGCTGATTGGTTCAACAAAGACGGATGGCGTTGGCGATTCGGATGATCAGGCGGGGCCGCCTCTTGCCGAATGGTCAAAAATCACGGCGACCATGCAATACCAGGGAGCGATGTTCGGCGGATGGTCGTGGCTGGGATATTCCGCCTGCTTCAACCGTCTCGCGGTTATTCTTGCCCGGCGAGCTGAAGGCCGCCCCGTAAAACTTCTTTACGATGAGAGCAACCACTACGTCCAGGGCGACGACGCTGGAACTTATATCTGCAAAGTCGGCGTGAAAAACGACGGAACGATCACCGCCTATGATTGGCACATTATAGGGCCGAGAAACGCCGCCATGGAAAAAACACATGAGGGGACGAAGATTCCGAATATACGGGGATCGCACGAGTGGGGGTTGACAAACAGAGGGCATCTTATCTGTTTCCGGCATGGGTCGCACGCATGCGTGCCGCATAACGTCATGTTCGACCGCGTCGCCGCGGAGCTGGAACTTGATCCGACTATTGTGGCTCTGAAAAACGACGGCAGCTTTGGCCGAGACTGGGACTGGATAACGCGCTATCAGAAGGAAAACGGATTTCCCCAGAGATGGAGCCTGAAAGAAGTCATTGATAAGGGAAAGGAAGCGATAGGCTGGGACGGAAAATGGCACGCGCCCGGCGCGAAGAAACTTCCCAACGGAAAAATGCACGGTCTCGGATTTGTGCATTCCCTTGAATGGACATGGGAAGCCCCGGCGCCTGCAAAGAGCCACGCCTGCCTGATGCTGCGCAACGGCATCTGCGCGATCGTGGGCGTGCGAAGCGATATAGGTTCTGACTCGGAATCAGGCGCGCGGCATACGGTCGCCGCCGAACTCGGCCTCCGGTATGAAGACACCGTAGTTCATACGCGCCGCTCGGACAACAGCAGTTTTTTCATGTGGCAGCCGGGCGGATCGTTTTCAACGGCATTCATCAATACCCAGTTGATAATGGCAGCGCGGGAACTGAAACAGAAGCTGCTTGAATACGCAGTCAGGCCGACGCCGCCATACAATACGAGTCATTATTTCAAATCGGTGCGTCCTGCGGCGTTTCCCGGCAAAAACCCCGAAGATATTGATTTAAAGGACAGCGTGTTTTTTGAAAAAGCAAATCCATCCAACCGCAAGAGCCTGCGCGAAGTGGCGGACATCTTTTGGGATGCCGACCCCGCGATATCTCACCCGGTAACCGGGACGGTCGCCGGGCTGACCATGGACGGCAAGCCTGACGAAAATCTCTATGTAATGTCACGCCAGGCGCATTTCATCGAGGTCGAAGTCGATGCCGAAACAGGCATGGCCGATGTTACGAACATTGTCTGCGTCAACGACGTCGGTCACATGTTTAATCCGCGCGGCGCGGAGGCGCAGCAATACGGCGGCGCGATCATGGGGCTTGGGCGAAGCGCCACGGAAGAACATGTCTGGTGTCCGCAAACGGGCGTCATGCTAAACGGCGACCTGATAAACTATCGCATCGGCACGATGAACGACTATCCGGCGACGACATGTTTAATTAACGAAAGCCGGCTCGGTTACGCCGCTTTCGGAGCATGCGGGATCGGCGAAAATCCGGGCGCGTCCATGTCCGGCGTCACATTGTCGGCAATTTACAACGCCACGGGAAAATGGGTGGATTATCCAACCACGCCTGAAAGGATACTCAAAGCTTTGGGAAAATTATAAAGAGCAAATTCACTCATACCTTAAAGCGTCGACTGGATTCATGCGGGAGGCGCGGAGCGCGGGCAGCATTCCGAACGTCAGACCGACGAGCAGAGTGACGCCAAAACCCAGCGCGACGGCGGCAACAGGAATTTCGATCAGCACTTCGGAGGTGAAAAAGCGCACGGAAAACGGCGCGGCGACGCCGAAAAAGATTCCAATAAGGCCGCCGCCGCAGCTTAAAATCAGCGCTTCCGCCAGAAATTCCGCCAGCAATACGCGGCGCATGGCGCCGAGAGCTTTTTTGACGCCGATTTCACGAGTCCGTTCCGTTACCGTGATCAGCATTACGTTCATGATACTGATGCCGCTGGAAACGAGGGAAATCGCCGCGATGACCAGAAGTACAAGCGTGAGCCCCATGCTGATTTTGTCCGCGGCGTCTAAAATAGCGGCCAGATTGTCCACGCGGTAAAACGACTGGTTTCGGTGCCGTCGTATAAGGAGCGACTTGACCGCTTCGGAGACTCCCGGAACAAACTCCATGTCTTCAGCCGAAACGTAAAGAAAATCAATGGTGTCGTCGGATTTAAAAAAACGCACTACAGGAACCGGCGCAATGGCGCTGAAATCGACGACTTCCGTCTGGCCGAAAGTATTGACCCGTTCACGGAATACGCCGATAACCTTGAAGCGGAGGCCGAAAAACGTTATGTAACCGTCGTAAAATGGATCGCGTTTCAGCTTTTCATCCATATATTCCGTCACCAGGCAGACCTTGTTGCGGAAATTCATATCGTCTTCGTCAATAAAACGTCCGCGCAAGACCTGAATGTTTCGCACTGTCTGATATTCCGGCGAGGTCCCTATCAGCGTGACACGATGCGTGAGCCCTTCCATTGTAAGCGAAGGCCTTGCCGTAACAACAGCGGCTGAACTTTTGATATATGGAATTTCCCTGCGGATGGCGTCCAGATCATTAAAGTTTATACGTTCGGCGGGCGGCGCCCCTTCGTTGCTGATGGAGACAAGGTTGACTCCAACGCCCCTTATCTGCTCCAGCGTATATGCCCGGCCGCTGATGCCGACCACTACAACAAGCACAAGCGACGCTGTACCGACAACCATGCTCAACGAAGTCAGCACCGCGCGCCCCCAGTTCCGGCGCAGAGCCTGTCCCGAATTGCGCAGTATTTCCTGTATGGGAATTTTCATGGTTAAATCCGGCGGTTAATTTTTTGAATCCAGCGGATTTAGAATTACTTCGTCGCCTTCGCGCAAGCCTTCGAGAATTTCGATTTCCTCCGTTGTTACCACGCCGGAAACCACCTGTTTTGTGATCGCGGTTTTTCCGTCAAAAATCCGAACCGAGCGTTTTCCGTCCGGACTGAAAACAGCGCCGCGCGGAACCACAATCGCGTCCGGTTTGTGCATGGTTGTTATTTCAACAAAGACGTTCAGGTTTGGAATCAGTTCCTCGGGACTGCCTTCAATTGAGCAGATAACATAACCGACCGTGCGGTTGTCCATGGAAACCACCTGCTCGGCCGGACGTTCAACCACGCCTGTCCATTTGCGTTCCGGAAGCCCGTTCCATGTAATTTCGACCGGTTGTCCTTTTTCCACGCGGCCAAGGTCGGGTTCCTCGACATAGGCGCGCAGGCGCACCCTTCCGGGCTGATTGATCTTCACCAGCAGTTGCCCCTTAGTGACATAAGCGCCGGGGTTGACTTCCAGCGAATAGACGCGGCCGCTTCCGGGAGACGCAACGGTTTCGAGCAGCCTCTGCTGTTCAAGAAACCGTGCCTGTTCAAAGAGTTCATTGACTTTGTCTTTTTCCCACTGCTTTTCTTCAAAGGAATAGCGGTTTACCAGTTCCTGTTTTCGGCGCGCCTGGCTGTCCAAACGCTGCCGCAACTGATCACGCTGTTTGCGCAAAGCGTCCACTGCGGCGCGCGCAACGGCGCCGCGGGCAAAAAGCGATTCTTCGATTTTAATCTCTTTTTCAATTTCTTCCAACTGCAGGGCGGCTTCGTCAATGGCGGCATCAATGGCGGCGATTTCATCTTTTGGCGGGCCGAATGTAACGGCTTTTTCCTGCCGCATTGCATCAAGCAACTCAGCGTTATCAAGCAGAGCGGAGTCGGCTTCGGCGAGAGCCGCGCGGATTTGTTCCGATTCCAACTCCACCAGGAGCTGCCCGGCGGTAATTTCCGCGCCGTCCTGGACATGGATTCTGGCGACGCGGCCATCAATCGGCGCGTAAACTTCACTGCGTTCAATGGGTTCAATTATGCCGTTTGTGCTGACCGTCATTCTGATTTCCTGGCGCGTCACCCGGACGGTCGAAAACATCGGCGCTTCACGCTCTCCGGTCAGCAAATAGACGGCGAAAGCGATCAGAATAAGCAAAACCGCTATGATCAGAAATTTTCGCATTTATCTTTACGGAATAAATCTATCCTTTATTCAGCGATGTCAGGAATTCGCCGTTGCTATCAGATTTTCTCAATTTGTCGAGAAGCAGGTCCATGGCTTCATCAATTGACAACGGATTCAGGACTTTCCGCAGCACCCAGATCTTGTTCAAATCCTCCCTTTCCGTCAGCAGTTCCTCCTTGCGGGTTCCGGAACGATTGATGTCTATTGCCGGAAAGATGCGCTTATCAACAAGTTTCCGGTCAAGGATGATTTCCATGTTGCCGGTACCCTTGAATTCTTCGAAGATCACGTCGTCCATGCGGCTTCCCGTATCGATAAGCGCCGTCGCCATGATCGTCAGGCTGCCTCCTTCTTCGATTTTGCGTGCCGCGCCGAAAAACCGCTTGGGTTTTTCGAGGGCGTTGGCGTCAACGCCGCCGGAGAGCACCTTGCCGCTTGACGGCACGACGGTGTTGTAGGCGCGCGCCAGGCGCGTTATGCTGTCGAGCAAAATAACGACGTCTTTCCTGTGTTCAACCAGGCGCTTGGCTTTTTCCATGACGATTTCCGCGACCTGAACGTGCCGGGAAGCCGGTTCGTCGAAAGTTGAACTGATGACCTCGCCTTTTACCGAGCGTTCCATGTCCGTGACTTCTTCCGGACGTTCGTCGATCAACAGCACGATCAAATAAATTTCCGGGTGGTTCGCGCTGATGGAGTTGGCTACGCTTTGCAGCAGCATGGTTTTGCCGGTTCGCGGCGGAGATACGATCAAACCGCGCTGCCCTTTGCCGATCGGCGTGAATATATCCATAACGCGCGCGGAGAGGTTTTCGCGCGCGGTTTCAAGTTTGATGCGTTCCTGCGGGTAAAGCGGTGTCAGGTTATCGTAAAAAATGCGGCGGCGAGCTTCCTCGGGCGGCTCAAAGTTGACCGCGTCAACCTTGACCAGCGCAAGATAACGCTCGCCGTCATTAGGCATCCTGATCTGCCCTGAAACAATGTCTCCGGTGCGCAGATCGAATTTTCTGATTTGAGAGGGGGAAATATAAATATCGTCCGGACCCGGAAGGTAACTGTAATCGGGCGAGCGGAGGAACCCATACCCCTCGGGAAGAGTTTCAAGCACTCCTTCCGAAAATATCAGGCCGTGTTTTTCAGCCTGCGCCTGCAATATGGCAAAAATGAGTTCCTGCCTGCTCAGGTTGCCCGCCTCGGTAAGCTTATGTTTCTTTGCCAACCGAGACAGGTCTTTGATATTGAGCGACTGCAACTCGCTTATGCGTAATTGTTCGCCTTCTTTGTCAAGCGCTTCCTGTATCGACGGTTTCCTGTCATTGGAAGCATTGGACGCATTATCCGAACGCATATCTTTTCTTTTAAATACCAAGACTGGCTTTGGCCTTTGCAAGTATCTCATCAAGACCGTCAAGCGAATCGTTGTTGTTGGCTTTGTGAATCTGTTCCAGATTCTGCCGCGCCCTGGCCGCGGACTCTTTGTTCAGCACAACGCTTTTAGCCAGAGGCTCAACGGCGCTGTCCTGCCCGTCGACCTGCCATTTGCATAGCCCTATGTAGTAATAGGCGTCGCCGTTGGTTGGATCGGCCTTGACGACCTTTTCAAACATTTCCAGGGCTTTTCGATAGTCTTTGTTCGCGTAAGGTTCCTGAGCGAGCAGAGAGTAGGCGCGGGCGCGTTCGGGGTTCCATTGCGCGTCCGTAACCCCTTGCGGAAGTTTATCGCCGTAAGCGTCCATGAGTTTTTTATAAATATCCGTCACGGCCGGAATATCCTTTTTCTGGAGGTATACCTGTAATGCCTGATACGCCACGCTAAAACCCTGAGGCTGGCTTACGGGAACTTCCGCCATGATCTTTTTGGCGTTTTCCAGGTATTTATCGAAATTCTGCATCTGCAGGTAGATATCCGCCAGCAGTTGCACTCCCTGGCTGCTTGGCGCGGCCTTGTAAAGCTGTTCCTGAATTTCCGCAGCTTTGGCAAAATTTCCGGAGGAATAATACGCCGTCAGAACAGCCTGCTGCATTGCCTGCTGCGTCTGCCGAATCTGCTGTTTAAATTCCTCAACATTTTTTTCAACAACGGTGATATCCCCGCTCGCTACCGCCTGGTCTACCGCTTTTTCCGTGGGAAGCGCGGCCCGCAGACCTTCCGCCATGGAAATAGCCCTGTCCCATTCTTTCTTGCCTAAATATCCGGCAATGGCGTTTTGATAATCCACGGCGATGTAAGGGATGAGTCTGTTGATAGGACGCTCTTTCAGAAATTCTACCAGCAGGCCGGCAAGCTTCTGCGGATCCGTTTCTTTTTTCATTTCCTCATACCGCGCGGTATCCCTCTTGTAATAATAATCGGAAAGAAGCGATATCTTGTCCTGCAGGGCAAACCCGCTTGCTCCGCACAGAAGCAGAACTATTATCATTGAACTGACGAGTCTTCGAGTCATGGCATACTCCCTGAATAAAATCTCAATAAAATTCTTCGACCAGGATTTCAAAATCCCTTCTTAAACCTGAGTTCTAGGTTCCACCGGAAAGGGCGGTTCTGTCAAGACAAAATAAAGGGGTTAACCCGGATATTTTACGGGAGTTCCGATGCTCGCGCGGCGCAAAAGGGCATGGATACAAGGCGTGCGCGATATCACACGGAGTCTTGTTACCGGCGTCATAATATGCAAATATTGGACTGTAAATCCGGAGGCAAGCCAGAGTATGAACATCCTTTTAAAAATCATTATGTTTTTTTCGATAAGCTTCGGCCTCGCCATGCCGGCTTTGGGGCAGAACAATCGCGATGAACTCAAAAAGAAAGTGGACGCGGTCATTACCCAGGCTTATAAAGAAGCGGTTGTAAAATTCCCATGCAATCTAAAAACCTCCGGCAAGGCAAAAATGGGGCGCTGGAAGGATGTGGAAAATTGCGTGAATCCCGCTCATGATCTGGTTGATTGGGAGACGCACGCCGAGGCGTTGAAGAAAATTCGCGAGGACGAACGGGTTTCGCGTGAAGATATGGCCATCGTTGTCGATGCGGCTCTTGCGGCCCAGGCGCTTTCATACGACAAGGTTTTTCTGGTGAAGGATAAAGAAGCCGGCGAGGCTCTTTTGCCGCTTTCAAATTCGCTGCTTAAATTTTTACCCGATAACTCATTGGCGGAACTGACGGTTTACGATAAAAAAGGGAATCTGCTCGGAATTTTCATCGGCGCGTATTCTTTTGAACGAAGCGGAGGATTGGAATTCCTGACCGGGTATAGCATGGTGAACTTTCAATACACCGATCTTAATGGTGTCGCGCAGGCGCCCGGCGAAAGATTTCTTCTTGATTCCTATGGCGTGCCGTGGCGGGATGCCTGGCATCAGCCGGGATTCCGTCTGCCAGCCAATAAACTGCTCAGGTAGTTTTTCACTTATCATTTTGGGCGGGCAAACCAGTGGATCTGGCGGGCAATGCCGCGCAATACGCCAACGTCCGGGGATTCCAATCCGGCGCGTCCCAAAAGCCGCCGGATTGCGAACATCATATGGCGGGCATTCTGCGGATGTAAAAATCCTATTTTCAGCAATGCTTCTTCGAGCTGCCCGTACATGGCTTCGGTCTGTTCGATTGAAGCAAGACGAAGCGCGCGGCCCGGTTCATGCGCAAGGCTGCCCAGCATCAGTTCATATGAAACGACCATGACCGCCTGCGCGAGATTTATACTGCCCGCCTGGCGGCTTGTTGGAATACGGATGAGAAACTGGCATAACCGCAGGTCTTCATCAACCAGCCCGGTATCTTCCGGACCGAAAAGAATGCCCACCGTCTGCTCCGCGGCCTGATTGAGAATTTTCGGCGCAAGCAGCCTCGGCGGCGCGGGATCGGAGCGATAGCCGCCGATTTTTCCGGTAGTGCCGACAAGCATATGTATTTCGGTGATGGCATCGGCAAGCGATGGATAAACCAGCGCCGCGTCAAGCACATCGGTTCCCGCCTTGGCCATCCGGCGCGACTCTTCATTAATTTCACAGCGCGGGGCGGCAAGAACAAGCCGCCCAAGCCCCATGTTGGCCATGGCGCGGGCGGTCGAGCCGATATTGCCCGGATGCTTGGTTCCGGCAAGAATAATGATTACGTTGTCAAGCGGCATGAGTTTTATACTAGCATATCCTGAGGATTTTATGGGGATACCCCCATAAAATTGGGCGCGCCATAAAAGTTCCAGACATGGGGGATAAGGGAAACGACATGGGATCGCGGGCGTCCACGCCGGCGTGACATGGGATAGCATGCGTCCCGCATGCGTATTAATAAATAAAACGGGCGCGATTTATCGCGCGCGTACAATTGAAGCGGGCTTTGCCCGCGATCATTTATTAAAGCGCGGACGGGACGTCCGCTACCCCATGTCACGCCGGCGGGGACGCCCGCGATCCCATGTCTACGCCCGCGATCCCATGTCATTTCCAATGTCTGGAAATTTTATGGTGCGCGCCCCCATAAAATCCCCAGGATATGAACTTATACTCTTTCGGTTTCATCAAATATCCGTTTTAATATTGCGGAGGTGAGAAATGAAATTATTTAAACCGGTTTCGCTGATTTTGATCTTATGCGTACTGCCAGGCTTATACGGAGCGGATGAAGGAACGCCGCCCGCCGTATCCGAAAAGGATCCTTCGCCTGAGGAAATTATTAAGAAGTTTACGGATAAGGAAACGGAATTCTACAAAGCCTGGATGGACTACACCTATGTGCAAAACGCCTACATCCGCATCCTGTCCGTGGATGGACGCCCCGCGAATGAATGGATGGAACTGGTTTCCGAAGTGGTTTTTAACGACGACGGCAGCCGGGAGATAAAACAAATCCGCAACAGCGGCAGGTTGAGGGCGGTTCGGTTTACCCGGGAAGACGAAGAAATCATCAACAATCTCAACCCTTTCGCGCTGACGGCTGCGGATTTGCCGCTTTATGACCTAAAATATGAAGGAAAAGAGCGGGTGGATGAGCTGAACTGCTACGTTTTTTCGGTCAAGCCCAAAGATATCAAACGGGGACGCGTGTATTTTGAGGGGAAAATATGGGTGGACGACATTGATTTCATGGCGGTAAGGACGCGCGGAAAAGCCGTGCCGCAAACTCGGGAAAACCAGTTCCCTGAATTTGAAACCCTGCGCGGGATGGTTGACGGGAAATACTGGTTCCCTGTCTGGACACACGCCGACGAGCGGCTCCGTTTTCCCGATTCGACGGTACGCATTGAAGAAACGATAACTTACGACGATTACAAAAGATTTGACACGACAACTACCATACGCTACGGAACGCCCGGCGCGGACGATACAAAATAATTAAGGGCGACCTCCGAAAATCCCGAAGTCAAGGCTTGCGACCGAGACAAAAAATGTAGGGGCGAATAATTATTCGCCCCCAACCAAGGTAAATGAGCATTTTGTCGAGGGAGCGTAACGCGGAGTGCGGGGTTTGCGGAGGTCGCCTACGGAATGTAAACACGCGGGACGCGCGTATTGATATTGGTCAGAATCTCGTAGGGGATCGTTCCCGCCCATTCGGCCAGATCTTCCGCTGTTATGCGTTCGCCTCCTGATTCGCCCAGAAGAATCGCCTCGTCGCCGTTCCAGGCGGATCCCTGTCCGAGGTTAACCATCATCTGATCCATGCAGATGGTTCCGATCTGCTTATATTTTTTCCCGCGTATAATGACATCGGCCAGTCCGGACACGCGGCGGAAGTAGCCGTCGCCATAGCCGACCGGAAGCGTAACAACGCGCGTTTCATGGTCTGTCCGCCACCGGCCGCCGTAACTGACCGGATGACCAGATCGCACCACTTTGAAATAAACAACGCGCGATTTCCACTCAAGCGCAGGGCGCACCTCGACCGTGCGCGGAACCTCCGATGAAGGATAAACGCCGTAAAACATGATGCCGGGGCGCACCATATCCATATAACTTTCCGGCAATTGCAGAATGGCCGCGGAATTAGCTATGTGGCGCATCGGCATTGGCAAGCCGCGCCGCTCGTAAAAGCGCGTGACTTCGTTAAACCGTTCGAGTTGTACGCGGGCGTTGCCGGCGTCGCGGGCATCCGCGTCGGCGAAATGCGAATATATCCCCTCGGTTTCAACATTGCGGCATTTTAGGGCGGCTTCCTGTAGTTTGTGCGCGTTGTAGTAATGAATGCCAATGCGCTCCATGCCCGTATCTATTTTCAGATGTACTTTCGCGCGGATTTTCAATCCGCCGGCGACCGCGTCTATCTGTTCCAGACGCTCTACCGAAGAAGCGGTCAGCGTAAGATCGTGTTGCAGATAATGCCGTATCTGGTCGCCCCAGACGCCGCCCATCACCAGAATCGGCGCTTTGACGCCATGGTTGCGCAACAGAATGCCTTCTTCCAGCACGGCGACGCCGATGTAATCGCTTTTTTCCGCCAGCGCTTTTGATACTTCCACCATGCCGTGACCATAGGCGTTTGCCTTGACAACAAGCATGACTTTGGCGTTTCCGATCCGCTCCCGGATCGCGGCCAGATTACGCTCCAGTCTGCCCAGGCTGATTTCCACCCAGGTTGAACGTATATCGCCTGAATCGTCAACAATCATGTCTTTAACCTGAATCAAATGTTCCCATGAGGTTTTTGCAAAACCGGAGGTTTTGCCGGGAACGCAGGCATTCTGCCTGCATTTTTCAATGATTTGCGGACAAGATGTCCGCGCTCCCAGCGGTTTTGCAAGAACCTCCTGTTTATTCGTTTTTTAGAGAACGATCCATCAGTTCACGAATGGCGTCGCGAGGAGGAATTTCATTATTAAGAATGCGCCTGACCTGCTCAGCGATTGGCATTTCCACTCCAAGATTTCGGGCAATCTCCACTGTTGCGTAAGTAGTTTTAACTCCTTCAGCCACTTCGCGCATTGGCGTGAGAATTTCAGCCGGCTTGCGTCCTCTGCCAAGCTCTATGCCTACTGACCGGTTGCGGCTCAGCGCCCCCGTGCAGGTAAGAACAAGATCGCCCACGCCGGCAAGGCCGGCCAATGTTTCACGGCGCGCGCCCATGGCAGCGGCCAGGCGTGCTGTTTCAGCAAGGCCTCGCGTAATCAGGGCCGCCATGGGATTATGTCCAAGCTCCAATCCTTCGATTACTCCGGCCGCTATGGCAATGACGTTTTTAACAGCGCCGCCTGTTTCAACGCCGATTACGTCGTCTGAAGTATAAACACGCAGGGTTTTGCCTGAAAAAGCCGCCTGTACCCAACGCGCGGACTCCGCGTCTTCCGATGCGGCTACAATAGCCGTCGGATCTCCGTTGGCGACTTCGCGGGCGAAGCTTGGGCCGGAAAGAACAACAATGCGCGGGGTAAATTTATTTTCCATTACGTTATGTATGATCTGGCTCATGCGCATAAGACATTCGGCGTCAAATCCCTTTGTCGCGCTTACAAGCAGCATATCCTTCGTCAGGTAAGACAGCATGCTTTTATAAACAGAACCGCAGACATGCGATGGCATGACCGTCAGCACGCACTCCGCGCGGTCAAGTGCAAATGCCATATCATTTGTAGGGGTAATGTTTTCAGGCAGGAAAATACCGGGGAGAAAAAAACTGTTTTCACGGCGGTCGCTTATGATTGCCGCTACTTCAGGTTCGTATGCCCACAAACGAACCTCGTGTCCCACGTACGCAAGAGCGTGAGAGAGCGCGGTTCCCCAACTGCCCGCTCCAATAATTGCGAATTTTGACATAAATTCAGTGTTTCCTAAGCGGCTACCCTCCAATGCTGATCATTTCAATTTTACGGCGTGAATCCGGACGGTATTTTCCTGAATTCATGGCCTCCAGCCGCTCTTCTGAATATCTATCGCGCCGTTTCAGCCACGCTTCGCGTATAATGCCGGAAATTTCATCATCGCCCGCGTCTTGCCGCAAAGGCTTTTTCAGATCAACGCTCTGATCGGAAAAAAGGCAGAGTATCAGACGCCCGTCGGCCGCCAGACGCCCGCGTGTGCATCCCTCGCAGAACGGTTCGGTTACGGAAGCTATAACGCCTATATTGCCGCATCCGTCACGGAAACGGTAATTTACCGCCGGGGCGTTTGGATCGGCGCGGCCTGTTTCTTCAATTGGAAACCTGGCGTCGATCCGTTCCAGAATTTCCTTTTTTGAAACCATTTTTTTCGAAACCCAACGGTTTGTGTTGCCCACATCCATGTATTCGATAAAGCGCAGCCAAAAGCCGTTTTGCCGGGCGAATTCAGTCATCGGCAAAATGTCATCGTCGTTAACGCCGCGCTGAACTACGGAATTAATCTTTATGGGATGAATGCCTATGCTCTTTGCGGTAAGCAGTCCCTGTAAAACATTCGCGAGATCATCACGCTTTGTCATCTTGCGGAACTTCACAGGGTTTATAGTGTCAAGGCTGACGTTGATTCTCCTTATGCCGGCGCGCGAAAGAACCGCCGCGTGCTGATGTAAAGAAGAAGCGTTGGTGGTCAAAGAAAGGTCTTTCAGCCCTTCAATCTGCGAAAGCCGGGCTATTAATTCGCTTAGTTTATGGCGCAGAAGCGGCTCGCCCCCGGTGACGCGGATTTCTTCAACCCCAAGAGAAACAAACAGCCGTGAAAGACGCGTTATTTCCTCAAAGGTCAGAACCTCCCGGCGGCTGATCCACTCGTAACGGTCGAGCGGCATACAATAGCTGCAACGGAAGTTGCACCTGTCCGTTACGGAAACGCGCAAATCGTTCAGCGGTCTGCCAAGAGTGTCTTTCAAAATTTCGCCCATAGTCCGCAAAAATTCCTTTAAAAACGGCTTTAATTATAAGATTTTCCGGAATAAAATCAACTTTTTGCGGACGACGGCGGCGACGGGGCGTCAACCTTATTTAAGGAGATGGTTTACATGAGCAAGATGAACAACAATAAAGGACGCGTATCAGCTATGTTTATTCCTTGCGCGTTGATACTGGTTTTAGGTTTTGGCGTTATAGGCTTCTTCGTCGGGCGCAAGGACAAATACACAGAAATTGAGGATTTCGAAATTCCTCTTGCTGGCCCATTTGATGAAGACGAAGAAACACCAGAGCCTTCAGTTGAGCCAAGCGCAAACCCAAGTCCGTATAAGTACGGGGTACGACAGTACCAGCATCTGGTTGAACCCTGAGGCATACCCTCAACTGATTGAACCCATGCCGCTCCAACCAGGCCATTAATGTCATACAGACAGGTGACGACTCTGCCTGCATACCGCTCAAAGATATTCCCTGAGTTTCGCGATAACTTCATCTATATTGATAGGTTTTCCCAAATGACCGTTCATTCCGGCGGAAATACATCGTTCAACGTCTTCCCGGAAAACATTGGCGGTCATTGCTATAATTGGAATACTCCCGGCTTCCGGCAAACCTGACGCGCGTATGTTCCTGGTTGCTTCATAGCCGTCCATATGCGGCATCTGTATATCCATAAGGATTAGACCATAAGCGTCAGAAGCGGAAGAAAACTTTTCGACAGCTTCCGCTCCGTTAAAAGCAAAATTTATCTCTATGCCGGTGTACTCAAGGAGCGCTGATATGATTTCGCGATTTATGCCCACGTCCTCGGCTATTAAAATCCGCTTTCCTGAAAATATTCCCTTTTCTGAAATACTACTCTTATCAATGTCTGAATCGGTGCCGGATCCCGTAACTGTTTGCGCCTTGATTTCAAAAATAAATGAAGAACCTTTGCCAGGTTCCGAGTCAACCCAAATGCCGCCGCCCATTTTATCTATAATGCTCTTTGAAATGGCAAGGCCGAGGCCCGTGCCGCCGAACCTGCGCGAGCTGCCTCCGTCCAACTGTTCAAAGGGGTTAAACAAGAGCTTTTTTTGTTCTTCCGATATTCCTATTCCGGTGTCGCTAACTATAAATCGAATCGTGGAAAAACCGTCCGTTTCCGCTGTCTTCCTGACGGTCAGCTTTACGGAACCATGTTCCGGCGTAAATTTGACGGCGTTAGAGAGAAGATTAATTACAACCTGCGCCAAACGCTGTTCGTCCGATATAATTTTTAAGGGAATATTGCCATCGATATCAGTTGTAAAAATTTGTTCCTTTTCCATCGCGAGTAAATTAATAATGTTCTCAACCCGATTCAGCATGTTTTCAAAACTGAATTCATTATACGAAAGGTCGAGTTTGTCGGCTTCGATTTTTGATATATCCAGAATATCGTTTATTACGCCCAGCAGGTGATTTGAAGCGTCTTCGATTTTTTTAAATGAATAATCTTTCCTGTCAATATCCGTTGATGATTTGCCAATAGACGCCATCCCGATAATGGCATTCATGGGAGTGCGCATCTCATGGCTCATGCGGGCGAGAAAGTCGGCTTTCGCGCGGGCGGACTGTTCGGCTGATTCACGGGCGCGTATGATTTCGGTCAGATCGTCAAAAATGACCATGGTTCCCATAAATGTGTCGTTTTCATAAAATATTGGCGTTACATATATGTGATATACGCGTAAATTGCCGTCCTGTCCGAAATCAAGCTCCTGTTCTATCGCGATGTCAACCTTATTAACGCGGACATTGTCGAACAGACTATCCATTCTCTGTAAAAATTCGCCTGTTGTCAGGGGTGAGAATAATTCCGTAAATGACTTGCCTTGAATCTCATTCGCTGAAGACGTTTTACTTAGCTTTATATATGATTCACTGGCAAGGACGGCCTTGCCTTCGATGTCGAATGATAAAAGTATATTCGGAGTATTTGAGAGTATCAGGTTTATATATTGCTGCAGTTTGGTTTTTTCCTGGGTATCGAATTTGTGCCGTTCGTCAAGCTGTTGAGCCATGGTGTTGAACGCCGCTGAAAAATCACCCATAAAATTCACACGCTGCTTATAATCTCCTTTCGCTATTTGCTGCGCCTGCCAGGTCAAATGCCTCAGTGAAGCATGTAATGACTTTAACGGAGCCGCTATTTCATTGTCGGCCTGGGGTATTTTGCCGTTCAGAACGCCTTTTGACAGGGCTTGAGCCAGGCTTTTGGATTCCATAACGCAATCGGCGAAGTATTGAAGCCCTTTTCCAAAATCCTGAAAATCTTCCGGCAGTTTTTCAATATCCAAAACGGCGTTTGACGGATCGTATATTACGTCGCGCAGATAATTAAATAAAATTTCCTTGACAGCCCCCATTAAATCACCTTCTTTTGAAAATATTACATGCTCACGGTACACACGCCAATGTCGCGGCAAATCGCGCCCGGGCGGTCGCGCCCCTCCCTCTACTTTATAATTCTGCGGGAATCATAAACGGGATGGATGGTTCCCTTTTGGCGTATATATCCGGTAAGTATATCCAGCCGCTGACGGCCGGTATCCTCCGTATTTATCCCTTTAAGGATAATCCTTGCAAAATATGAATTTGTGACGCCGCTATAAGTTTTATTATCGTCCAAAGACTTGCCGCCGACCGTCGCCACGGTCACGGCGTTTTTTTCAATCCTGTATGTTATTCCCGAAACCATCGGCCGCTGGGATTGCAAAATCCCGCGAAGCCGGCTGCCGCGGATATTGAAAATTATGGCGGTATTATCAAAGGGATCCATCGCGGCAAGATCGGCTGCGGTAATGTCTCCCGCAAGCAGCGGCGCGCGTACGCCGCCAGGGTTTTCCAGCGCGAAATCAGTTTTGTATGTTTCACGCAGGGCGTCGGCCATAAGATTATAGGCGGGAAGGTCGTTTCCGCGATCGGTAAAATCCGCGCCTGCACGGCCTATTATTTGTGTGTATTTCGCCGCAATGGGCTTCCAGTAGCGTTCGACGACATTTGCCGTTTCCCTGTCTTCCGAAATATCCGAAGTAATTGGAATAAGGGAAACCCTGTGGTTAGCGACGCTCCAGGCGCCTGACGCGTCTTTTTCAATTTCCATATCCAGCCGCCCCAGCTCGCCGCCCCACTGATGAGCCTGCACCAGGATTGTCCCCTTGCTTTTCCGGACGCCGCCGCTTTTTGCGTTCCATACCATTTTTCCCAATGGAAGGCGCGAATGAGAATGCCCTCCTACAATAGCGCTTATCCCCGGAACCTTTTCGGCTATCTCCGTGTCTTTTTCCACGCCGCAGTGGGAAAGAAGAATTATTATGTCCGCACGGCCTGAAAGCGTCTGTACCATACGCCGGGCGGCGGTTAGCTCGCCGGTGATTTTTATTCCTTCGCGCGCCGCCGGGTATCCCGCCGTGGATGCGGTTATAAGGGCGAAAACTCCGATTTTAACCGGCCCGGCCTGAATGATTTTATACTCTTCGGTTAATGGCTTGCCGGTCTTTGAATCGACGGCATTTGCGCAGATAATCGGAAATTTAAAAAGCCCCAGAAGCTTATGTAATTGTGTACGGGAATAATTAAATTCATGATTGCCGAGAGTTCCAAGCGTGTAGCCGGCGGCGTTCATGGCCGCGGCGTCGGCCTCGCCTTTGTATTCAATTGAAAACGGCGTGCCGTCTGAAAAATCACCGGCGTCCATAACCAGTACGGTAGATCCCTTTTGCTCGAGTTCCGCGCGCGTCTTTTTAATAAGCGTGGCGCGCCTGGCGATTCCGCCGATATTGACACGCGCCGCCGGCCCCGAAGCGTCCGCTTTCCCCGCCGGAGCCGGATAACTGAAAGGCAGGAGGCGGCTGTGCGTATCGTTTGTGTGGAGAATGGTTACGGAAACCGTCTCGGCACCCGCCGGACGGCCCGCCGAAAATATTGTAACAATAAGGAAATAAAATAGAAATTTGCAAAAGGATCGGCGCATGTTTTTACCTGCTTCATTTATTGTCATATCAATGCAATATTTATACGCCATTTGTGCCGGAATGTGTACGGGGGATTAAAAAATGAAAGAACATTACGGGGTTCGCGTTGCAAAAAGCGCCGGATTTTGCCCCGGCGTAAGGAGAGCCATCGATAAAGCGCTGGAGCTTGAAGCCGCCGGCAAGAAACCCATTTATACCCTCGGCCCCCTGATACACAACAGGCAGGTTACCGACGCGCTGGCGGCAAAAAACATAACGTCCATAGATTCTCTTTCGGAGGTAAAAAACAAAAACGCGACGCTTGTCATCCGCGCGCACGGCATTACGCCGCAATTCCGCAATGAACTGGAACGGTCGGGCATGGAACTGTGCGACGCGACGTGTCCGCTTGTCAAACACGTGCAGGATATCATTAAAAAATACGCCGACTCAGGTTACGACACCGTGATAATAGGGGACGCAGACCACGCGGAAGTAATAGGCCTTCTGGGTTGCGCCGACGGGCGCGGCCATGTGGCGGCCGACGCGCTTGAGGCGGCCGCGCTCCCTGCTTTTAAGAAAGTCAATATCGTCGCGCAGACGACGCAGCAGGAAAGCGTGTTTGAAAATGCCGCGCAAATCATAGCCGCGAAGGCGGAAACATCCGTAATTTCAAACACCATCTGCCAGCCCACCCGCCAGAGGCAGAGCGAAACCATGGAATTTGCGAAAAACGCCGACCTTGTCATAGTAGTGGGCGGCAAACACAGCGCAAACACGGCGCGCCTTGCCGAAGTGTGCCGCGAGCTTTCACCTAAAACGCTGCTTATTGAAGACGAAAGCGAGCTTGCGGGTGTAGACGTAAAAACGCCCAAAAACATTTTTATAACCGCGGGCGCGTCAACGCCCGGCTGGGTGATAGAGACGGTGTTTGAAAAGGTAACCGCCTCGCGCGGGATGTTTTACCACATGCCGCGGATAATTGCGGAAAACGCGTGGTCTGTCATTATAAAAAGCCCTGTTTATACCTCTGTCGCCGCGCTGTGCCTGATGTATGCCGCGATGAAACTGCAGGATATATCCCTAAATTCGCTGCTTTTATTTCTGACTCTGGCTTTTGTTTTCAGCCTGACGGGGCTTAACAGAATGACAAAAAGCGCCGCGTCCGGCATAAAAATGAAGCTTGAAATCGCTTTCTGCCTGTTGTTTGGCGTTGCGGGCCTTGCGGCGGCGTTTACGGCGGGCAAGGATATTTTCGCGCTTACGCTGCTTTTCTGGCTGCTCGGCATAATGTACCCTTCCAGTTATTATTTTAAGATAAAAAAGCTTACCTCGATGCCCGGCGCCAAAGACACTGTAACCGCACTTGGCTGGGCCTTTGTCTGCGTTTTTGTGCCGGCGTACACGCAGAATACCGTTTTTACAAACGCGCATTATCTGGCGGTTTTTTATGTGACGCTTCTGGTTTTCATACGTTCCGTTCTTATGGGCATAGGCGCGGCGAATAAAGATGTGATTATCGGCAAGGAAAGTTTTTACAAAGCCCATGGCCTGCGCGCCACAAGGTTTACCGTCGGGCTTATATGGAGCGCGATAAGCGCCGCGCTCGTCCTGTTGTTGATAACAGGCTGGAAAACGCGGCTTGTGTCAATGCTGCTGCTCGGCAATATTTTCACGGCGCTTGTGGCCGTGCATTGCTGCCGCCGTCCCAAACCCGGCGGCACGCTGGAAGAGGCGCTAATTGACGGGCAGTTTTACATTCTGGCGCTTCTTGCGTTCTTTTCAAAAAATATTTAATATTTTTAACGAGCAAAGCAAATGAAATATAAAATCCCTTCGTTGTCGTCCAACTCCATTTATTTGGGTGTTTTATTAGCCGGCGTTGGCGGTTTTTTAGACGCGTACACGTATATCAGCCGGGGCGGAGTGTTTGCAAATGCCCAAACTGGAAATATGGTACTGCTGGCTGTAAAAGCGGCAAATAACGACTGGATAGGCGCGTTGCATTTTATACCGCCCATTTTGGCCTTCATATTGGGCGTTTTAGTTTCAGAAATGGTTAAAATTCCTCATGTGAGAGAAGTATTGCATAGCTATCGAAGATCAATTCTGATTCTGGAATGCACGGTATTGATTATTGTAGGTTTTTTGCCAAAAAGCGTTCCCAACATAGTGGTAACGGTATGCATTGCGTTTGTATCTTCTTTACAAATCTCTACCTTTAATAAACTCGACAAATGGGCGTACAATTCAACGATGACCACAGGCAGCCTTCGGACGGCGGTGCAAGCCGCCTACATGGCAATAAAAGAACATAACGCTGAAGCAAAAAAACAGTTTAAGGAATTTTTTGTGATTATTATTTCTTTCATATTCGGCGCGTTTACAGGAACATTTTCCACTGCCCATATTGGAAATCCATCCATACATATAGCTGGTGGAATTTTAATTATTGCTATTATTCTGTATCACAGGGACAGAGGTTATTTCAGCGAAACGATTAAGGAGAAATTAAAACACGGATAGGAATAAGCAGACTTTCTCTTCTCAATAATTTTCGCACTCAAATGAAACTATTTGTCCCACGGGGAAGACTGCGTCCGTGCCATGGGACCGCGGGCGTCCTTGACATGGGATCGCGGGCGTCCTCGCCGGCGTGACATGGGATAGCATGCGTCCCGCATGCGTATTAATAAATAAAACGGGCGCGATTTATCGCGCCCTACAATTGAAGCGGGCTTTGCCCGCGATCATTTATTAAAGCGCGGACGG
>Ga0082212_10003044_pt1 | contig 23972 bp, 21 predicted proteins | sample TergutNt197P3_FD_71548 | JGI IMG/M metagenome (GOLD analysis project Ga0082212, IMG submission 71548) | Neocapritermes taracua P3 segment gut microbial communities from Petit-Saut dam, French Guiana - Nt197 P3 | ecosystem: Host-associated > Arthropoda: Insects > Digestive system > Gut ... | reverse complement strand
GGTGTATCAAAAACAACAGCTTCATTCCCATTTACTACAATCATTCCATTACACAAAACTTTTCCCCACTCTTCTGTGTCAAAAAACGAAATATGTTGATATGTATGTTCCGAAATCCGATTGATTGATAATGTTTCAGATTTATATACTTCTTTTGTTTCTTTGCAAGCGAATAGAATAGTGCTCAAAATCAATACGTATAAAATTTTCTTCATACTTTTTATTTTTTCTTCATTCTTAAAGAAATGGCGTTTTTATGAGCGGAAAGTCCTTCATTTTCAGCCATAATTTCAATAGCTTCGCCAATATTCTGTAATCCTTCTTTTGTTAATTCTTGAAAAGTGATTTTCTTCACAAAATTATCTAAATTTACACCACTGTACATTTTGGCGTATCCGTTTGTTGGTAATGTGTGATTTGTTCCCGAAGCGTAATCGCCTGCACTTTCGGGCGTAAAATGTCCGAGAAAAATAGAGCCTGCATTGGTAATTTTTTCGGCAATCTCACGGTAATTTTCTGTCGAAATAATTAAATGTTCAGGTGCATATTCGTTGGTCATTGCAATAGCTTCGTTCATATCTTTTACAATAATTATTTTGCTGTGTTCCAATGCTTTTTTTGCTAAATCGGCACGCGAAAGTTGCTCTACTTGAATAGCAACTTGTTCTATTGTTTTTTGCGCCAACTCTTCGCTTGTAGTAATCAAAATTGACTGACTATCAACACCATGTTCTGCTTGCGAAAGTAAATCGGCAGCTACAAAAGCAGGATTTGCCGTGTGGTCTGCCAATACTTCGACTTCCGAAGGACCGGCAGGCATATCAATCGCCACATCTTGCAACGAAACCAATTGTTTGGCACAAGTTACATATTGATTTCCGGGACCAAAAAGTTTATATACTTTCGGAACGCTTTCCGTACCGTAGGTCATTGCGCCAATGGCTTGAATACCACCGATTTTAAAAATTTTCGTAACACCCGAAACTTTGGCAGCGTATAATACAGCAGGATGAATTTTTCCTTCTTTATTTGGTGGCGAGCAAAGCACAATTTCCTTGCAACCTGCAATTTGTGCCGGAATAGCCAACATCAGTACCGTAGAAAACAACGGCGCTGTTCCGCCCGGAATATACAAACCGACTTTCTCAATCGCAACGGCTTTTTGCCAACAAGTTACGCCAGGCATGGTTTCTACTTTCGGCAGTTCGTATTTTTGCGCTGTATGGAATTTCTCAATATTTCCTTTTGCCAATAAAATGGCTGATTTTAATTCTTCGGAAATTAATTTTTCTGCTTCGGAAATTTCATTTTCGGAAACTTGTAAGCTTGATAATTCTACTTTGTCAAATTTTAATCCGTATTCTTTTATGGCTTCATCACCACGCGTTTTTACGTTATTTAAAATGGTTTGCACGGTTTCGGCTAGTGCCGAATTATCGAATGTCGGGCGAATTAAGAGTTGCGCCCAATTGGATTTTTGAGGGTATTTTATTATTTTCATTTTTTGTCCACAGATTACACAGATTTACACAAATTTTTTATTTTCTATACAAATATCACAATTTAATATATCATTCTTTTATACGTTAAACTTTTCTCTCCAAAATTAGCTAATATTCCAACTCTTAATCCTGTTGCTTTTAAATAATTTATTAATTGTGCCTCGTGGTCTGAACTGATTGATGATAGTGCTTTTATTTCTACTACTATTTCTCTAAAACAAATGAAATCAGCAATATAAAATTTATCTAAATGAATACCTTTGTATGTAATATCTACTTTTTCTTCCTGCTCGTATGGAATATTTCTTTTGTCAAACTCAATAGATAAGGCTTCTTGATACACTGCCTCCAAAAATCCGTGACCTAAAATTTTGTGAACTTCCATCATAGCTCCAATGATGGCATAAGTTTCTTCTTTGAATAAAAATTTTTCCACTATACAATCTTTTTGTCCACAGATTACACAAATGAACACAAATTATTATATAATTTATTTGTGAAAATCTGTGTAATCTGTGGACTAATTTTATAATATCATCTTCTCAATCGGCACAACCAAAATACCTTGCGCACCTAATGCTTTTAATTGTCCAATAATATCCCAAAATCTTTTCTCATCAATAACAGAATGCAACGAACTCCAACCATCTTCCATTAATGGCGTTACAGTTGGCGATTTCATTCCCGGAAGCAGTTTGCGGACATCGTCTATTTTATTGTTGGGAATATTCAAGATAATGTATTTTTTGCCTTCTGCATTTTTATATGAGTCGAAACGGAACATCAGTTCGTTTAAAATTGCTTGTTTTTCGGTTGTGAGATTTTTGTTGGCAATCATCAATGCTTCGGATTGCATCACAATTTCAACTTCTTTTAGGTTATTGCTAATCAGTGTTCCACCAGAACTGACGATGTCGAAAATACAATCTGCCAAACCAATTCCGGGCGCAATTTCTACCGAACCTGTAATGACATGAATGTCCGAATTAACATTTTTCGATTTCAAGAATTTTTGCAAAATAACAGGATATGAAGTCGCTATTTTTTTGCCTTCAAACCACTCAACGCCTTTGTAGTCAACCGCTTTTGGAATTGCCAACGAAAGACGGCATTTGCTAAATCCCAGACGGCGCACGAGAACTGCATCTTCTGCTTTTTCCTCGTATTCGTTTTCGCCAACCACACCGACATCAGCAATGCCGCTGGCAACGGCTTGCGGAATATCGTCGTCGCGCAAATACAGGATTTCGACAGGAAAATTTTTGGCAGGAACAAGCAATGTTCGTTTGCCCGATTCTATCTTAATGCTTGATTCTGAAAGCATTGTCATGGTTTCTTCGTATAGCCTTCCTTTGGCTTGCACTGCAATTCGTAACATAATTTTATAATGGTTAATTGTTAATGTTCAATAGTTAATATTTGGATAATTCTAAACTTTTTAATTACAAAGGCTTACCATTTCTACGGTAAGCCTTTATTATTGAGATATATTTTAACAATACAATGACAGCCACCGATTATCGTTGGATAAAATGGATATGACCGTGATGTAATGTTGATAATTTCATTGTGTTATAATTTCACGAAACAAAATTAATGTTTTTAGATATAACAGACAAACAAAATCGAAAAAATATGTTATTGCGTTGATATTCTTGTTAATTTTGTACAAAATTAAAATTAATAATGAAAAAAGAACTTACTCCTGAAGAAAAAAAGAAGAAAAGAAATGCATCTATTGGCGTAGTAATTGGTGTGTGTGTTGCAATGATTGTTTCAGCATTATTCACACAAAATAATCACTTCTCTGACAATGATTTGCTTAAAGAAGTAAAAAAGGGAAATAACTTATGTCCAATGCTAATTGATGAATTTACCAGAATTGATAGTTTTTCAATGCCTAAAAGCAAAACTTTTATGCAACACGCTACTATTGATATTATCAAAGAAGAAGCAAATCTTGATACGATAAGAAAATATATTGAGCCTGGATTACTTGAAAATGCAAAAACTAATCCGCAGCTAAAACTTGCTCGCAAGAATAATATAACTATCGTTTATTCCTTTAATGATATAAATGGTGAAATTTTCTATGAGTATACTATTACTCCAGATATGTATAAATGATTTTAACAATTAAAATGAACTGACAAGAAAACATTTTTACATGAATCTCACTATTGACCAAGGAAATACATTTACAAAAATAGGAATATTTGAACAAGATAATCTTATTGCCGATGTTGTTGTGTCGGATAATGACATGGAGCATAAACTTGCTGAATTATTCACAATTTATCCGATTAAAAACAGCATCTTATCTTCGGTTATTCATACTTCGCCCGAAACGATTGATTTATTAACATCGAAATCAAAAATTTTCATCGAATTGAATGAAAATACTTCTCTTCCGATTAAAAATCTATATAAAACGCCTTCGACATTGGGAAAAGACAGAATTGCCGTTGCCGTTGGCGCCAATTATTTGAAGCCGAATACAAACGTGTTGGTTATTGATTCCGGAACAGCTATAACTTACGAATTTATCAATGCAAAAGGCGAATATTTGGGCGGAAATATTTCGCTCGGAATGAAAATGCGGTTTAATGCGTTGCATACTTTTACAAAAAAATTACCGTTAATAGAACAGACGGAAAAATTTTATTTATTGGGAAACGATACGCAATCTGCCATTTTATCGGGTGTAATCTACGGAATTATTTTTGAAATGGACGGTTATATTGATACGCTGAAAAAAAAATATCCAGATATTATCATTTTTTTAACCGGTGGAGATACTTTTTTCTTTGAAAACACGTTAAAAAATCGCATCTTTGCACACAAAAATTTATTATTGGTAGGTTTAAACAGAATTCTTAATTATAATGTATAAAACAAAATACGTTGTTTCCATATTGATGTTGTTGATTGTAACTCATTTGTTGCAAGCGCAAAGTGGGACAAATTCGCCATTCACACGATTTGGATATGGAGATATAAACTCAACTACATATTCCGCAAGCCGTGCAATGGGTGGAATCGGTATCGGATACAGAGCCAAGAGTACGATTAATCCTGTCAATCCGGCATCTTACTCGAATGTCGATACACTGACTTTTATGTTCGACTTAGGCGGTTCTTTGACGTATAGCACATTAAGAAGCGGAGACGAAAAAAACAGTGGTTTCAACGGTAGTTTTGACTACCTTACGTTGATGTTTCCCATTACCCGTTGGATGGGCATGAGTTTGGGAATGAATCCGTATTCTTCTGTCGGCTATAATTTTGGTAGTACTGATACGCTTTCTCTTGACAACCAAAAATATATTTCGCAAGAAATGTATAACGGAAGCGGTGGATTAAGTCAAGTGTATCTTGGCGCTTCTGCCAAATTCTTGAAACATTATTCGGTGGGAATCAATGCCTATTATCTTTTTGGAAACATTACGCATTACCGCGAAAGAAATTTGCTAAACGATGCCGGAGCCAGCAATACCTTTCAAAGAGATAATTTGCACATCAGCGATTTCAGGTTTAGATACGGCTTTCAATATTTTAACATTTTCGACAACAAACACGCACTTACGTTAGGCGCCATTTACGAAAATAAATCATCATTGAATGGCAACTTTGAATATATGATGTATGGCGGTCATATCCAAGAAACGCACGAAAGCAAACAAGGCTTTGATTTTCCTTCCAAATATGGAGTCGGCGCTTATTATACCTATAATAAGAAAATATCAGTTGGTGTGGATTTTGATTTTCAGAATTGGAGCAACGCAAAATATTACGGACAAACCGGCACATTGAACGATGTAAGCAGATTTTCACTTGGTGTGGAATATTTACCCGATCCGTTTTCAAAGAAATTTTTGGGTAGAGTTCGTTACCGCGCAGGCACCACCGCTTCCAATTCGTATGTAATAGAAGATAACATGAATTATGCTGTTACAGCGGGTGTTGGCATTCCGTTCAGACGGAACGCTTCAGTATTGAACATTGGTTTTGAATACGGCGAATCGGGCGACAAAGCTACCATCAGAGAAAATTATTTTAAAGTAACATTGAGTACCACATTTGTAGAAAGATGGTTCTATAAAAATGTAATCAGATAACATTAAACCTTTTACAAAATAAAATATCTAACAAATAGAGATTGAAAAAACAGAAAAAGTTATGAAACGAGCATTTACATTTATTAAATAATAGGTAATAAAAATGCGAGTTCCATACGACATTAATGAGAAAAAATATTAACGTATGAAAACAAAAAACATCATCTTGATTGCAACTGCCGCTTTATTTTTTTCGGCACAACAAGCAGCAGCACAAGCATTTTCGTCAAAAGAAGATAGTATTCGTTTGGTAAACACCAGTTTATTTCAAGAATATGTGAAAAGTGAAAACTTTGAAGCCGCGGTGGCACCTTGGCAAATTGTTTATGAAAATTTCCCTGCATCTACAGCATTTATTTATGCTCACGGCACACGGATTTTAGCGTGGCAGATTGCGCAAGCCAAAACGCCCGAAGAAAGAAAAGCATTAATCGAAAAATTAATGAAATTATACGACGATCGCATTACGCATTTCGGCACAAATCAACGTCAGCCAACGCCTTGGATTTTGGGAATGAAAGCATTGGATTACATTAATTACCATCCCGAAGATATATTGAAAAAAGATGCTTACGGCTGGCTTGATACAGCTATTAGCGGATTGGGCGAGAATACTGAGTTAGCTTTTATACAACAGTTTTTATTTTTGTCGAACAATCTTTTCCTGGCAGATAAAGCGCATGGCGAAAAATTTATTCAAGATTATTTGAAAGTTACAGAAATTCTTGATGCAAAAATTAAAAATGCCACCAATGACACCCAACGTCAGCAAGTTGAGCAAGTGAAACAAGGAAACGACGCACTATTCGCCGCGAGTGGTGTTGCCGATTGTGATATGTTGGAGAAAATTTATAGCAAAGATTTGGAAGCAAACAAAGCTAACATCGATTGGTTGAACAATACCATTGGTTTTTTCAAGAAATTACGCTGCATCGAATCACCTACTTATTTTAAAGCGTCTGTGTTTGCGCACAACATCACACCGACAGCAGAATCGGCGGCAGGAATTGCCGAAATGTCGTATTTAAACAAAGAATACAACAAAGCTATTCAGTTTTTTGAAGAAGCGGCTTCGTTGAGCGACAACAAAGATGATAAAGCCGAATTTCTTTACAAAGTGGCTCTAATACATTTTACCAATAGAAACTTCCCAAGAACAAGGGAATTCGCAAGGGCTGCCATTGCCAACAGACCAAACTGGGGAAAGCCTTATGTATTGATTGCCAGAGCATATGCCGAAAGCAAGAATATTTTTGGCGATGACCATATTCTGAACTCAACAGTATTTTGGGCGGCAGTTGACCAATTAGAAAGAGCCAAACAAGTGGATCCGTCTGTTACCGCCGAAGCAAATCAACTCATCGCCAGCTATAGAGCACATTTCCCTAAAAAAGAAGATGTTTTCTTCAAACCTGAATTGGAACCGGGAAAACCATTTATTATTGGCGGTTGGATTAACGAAACGGTTACGAGTAGATAAGCAAAAATATTGCAACTAATCATTTATTTTAAGGAAAATAGATTTGTTTATCGAACAAGTTTATTTTCCTTTACGTTATTTTAGAAAGGAAAAAAATATGACGACAAAAGTCAATAAACGAAAAATTGTTTCGCTGCTGCTGTTTGCAACATTGCTGATGATGCCAATCAGCGCGCTGATTGTACACATTACGCACGGCACTGCGACGAGCCACAAATGGTTACATTATCACACCATATTTGGTGTTTTGTTTGTGGTAGTGGGAATTTTTCACGTTATTTATAATTGGAAAGTGTTAAAAAATTATTTCTTTGGAAAAAAGCATGAAAAAAATCAACCATAATTTCATAACGCTATTTTCGGTTGTGACGCTGGTTGCGTTTATGTGCTGTTCAAAAGGCATAAACGAAACGGTCGCATCGTTTGCCGACAGGACGGAAGTTCCTGTACTGAAAACAACTGATGTGGTAACAATGATTTCCGACTCAGGCATAACACGTTATCGGATTACTGCACCCGAATGGGCAATTTACGACAAAGCGGAAGAGCCATATTGGAGTTTCCCGAAAGGCATAACATTTGAGCGTTTCGATGGCGATTTTCAAACAGATGCCAATATCATCAGCGACGAAGCCATCTTTTTCGAGAACAAGAAACTTTGGGAATTGACGGGAAATGTGAAAGCTACCAATTTGAAAGGCGAAATTTTTGAAACAGAAAAGTTGTTTTGGGATCAGACAGAAGAACGGATTTATTCGCCCGAAGCGGTTGCTATAACGCAATCGGACAAAGTGATTCACGGCACGGGATTTAATTCCAATCAAACGTTGAGCAAGTACGAAATAACCAAGGTACACGGCATTTTCCCTCTTAAAGACGACGAATAATAAATGAATATTATTATTGCCATATTAATCACACTGGTTTTTTCCGCACTTTTTTCAGGATTGGAAATCGCATTTGTGTCGTCGAACAAACTGCGGTTTGAATTGGATAAAAAACAAAAAAATATCACGTCTTCCATCCTAAACATTTTTTACGATAACCGCGAACAGTTTATATCTACAATACTGGTAGGAAACAATATTACGCTGGTTATTTATAGCATGAAAATGACGGATATGTTGCAACCTTACCTTGAACCTTTTACATCAAACGCAGCCGTTATATCTTTCATTATCACCATCATATCTACTATTATTCTGATATTTACAGCCGATTTTCTTCCAAAAACACTGTTCAGAATCAACCCTAATTTTATGCTAAAAATATTTGCGGTACCGTTGTTTTTTATTTACGTCACACTCTACCCTATTGCCATTTTCAGCACCAAATTGTCCATCGGGATTTTAAAAATGCTTGGCGCCAAGCAACACAATAAAAATAAAAAACATATTCTTGGAAAAATAGATTTAAGTTATTTGATAGAAGAAAGTTTGGAAAAAACGCCCGATATCAACCGCATAGACAACGAAGTACTATTGTTTCAAAATGCGCTTGATTTTTCCGATGTAAAACTGCGTGATTGCATCGTACCACGTACCGAAATTGTGGGTATATCCACAGAAAGTTCGCTGGACGAGCTAATGACAAAATTTATCGAATCGGGCAATTCCAAAGTTATTGTTTACAACGAAAATATTGACAACATTGTCGGCTATATCGACTCTGCTGAGATGTTTAAAGATGCCGAAAACTGGAAAAACAGCATCAAAAAAATGCCTATCGTACCCGAAACAATGCTTGCCAATAAGTTAATGGATTTGTTTATCAAGCAAAAAAAGAATATGGCTGTGGTGGTAGATGAGTTTGGAGGAACTTCGGGAATTGTTACTCTTGAAGATGTAATAGAGGAAATTTTCGGCGAAATAGAAGACGAACACGACAACAAAGAATACATCTCCAAAATGATTGCCGAAAACCAATATATTTTGTCGGGTCGACTCGAAATAGACGCTGTAAATGAGCAGTTTAAATTAGATATTCCCGAATCTGACGACTACGTTACCATTGCCGGATTTATTTTGTACCATTGTGGTAAACTACCCAAACCAAACGAGGTTATTATTATCGACAATTTTTCTTTTCAGATTATTAAAGCATCGAATAATAAGATAGATTTGATAAAATTGAGTTTGTCGGTGAATGATTAATCATAAATTCCGCAATACCAAATAATAGCATTATCGTTTTTTTCACTACATTTGTCTTTAAAATTTTAAAACATTCTGTATTTATGTTTATGTCTGACGAAGGAATTGGGTATTGGATTGGCTTTCTTGTGTTTGTCGTTATTATGCTGATGCTCGATTTGGGTGTTTTTCATAAAAAAAATCATACCGTAAGAGTAAAAGAAGCACTTTTGTGGAGCGGTTTTTGGATTTTCTTAGCGTTAATTTTCAATGTCGGCGTTTATTTTTTCTTAGACCACACTAAAGCGTTGGAATTTTTTACCGCTTATGTGCTCGAAAAGTCGCTGAGTGTTGATAATCTTTTCGTTTTTCTCCTTATTTTCGGTTATTTTAATATTAAGCCTAAATACCAGCACAGAATATTGTTTTGGGGAATTATCGGCGCATTGATTATGCGTGCTATCTTCATTTTTGCCGGTGTAGCGCTTATCAGCCATTTCAGTTGGATTATGTACATTTTCGGCGCGTTCCTTATTTATACGGGACTTCATATGCTGTTTGAAAAAGAAAACAAGGAGAAATTCGACCCAAATAAAAACATCATTATCCGCCTATTCAAAAAAATTATGCCGGTAACCGACCATAATCCCGAAGGACATTTCTTTGTGCGGAAAGACGGCGTGCTTTATGCCACTACTTTTTTTGTTACGTTGCTGTTTATCGAAGCTTCAGATTTAATTTTTGCCGTCGATTCGGTTCCTGCCGTGTTATCGATTTCGTCTGATACCTTTATTATTTTCACCTCCAATGTTTTTGCCATATTGGGACTTCGTTCGCTTTATTTTGCGCTCGCCGGAATCATGAAATATTTCTATTACTTGAAATATGCGCTTGCCGGAATCCTTTCTTTTATTGGTATAAAAATGTGTATCAATGAGTTTAGTCATTATATGGGCTACAGTTTTAAGATTCACAATTTTGTTTCGCTCGGTGTGATTCTCGGCTTGCTCGGCATTTCCATTTTGTTTTCTATTTTGAAAAAGAAAAAAGAAAAACACCCCTAAATCCCCTAAAGGGGACTTTGCAAAGTCGCTGATAAAAAAAGAAGAACATCAATAAAAAAGAAAATATGAACAACGAGGAAAATACACAACAGGCGGAAGTTCCCTTTCGGGGATTTAGGGGTATTTTAGCCGTATGTCTTGGCAATATTTGCCGTTCGCCTGCTGCCGAAGGTATTTTAAAAGCAATGGTCAAAAAATCGGGCAAAAGCCATGAGTTTTTTATTGACTCGGCAGGATTGTTGGATTATCATGAAGGCAGTTTGCCCGACAATCGTACGCGCCAATCTGCTGCCAAAAGAAATTATGTACTGGATAGTCGGTCAAGACCTGTAAAACAGGAAGATTTCAAAAAGTTTGATTATCTGCTGGCGATGGATAAAAGCGTTTTCCGTTCATTGGAACGAATGGCAAATTCGGAAGCGGAACGGAAAAAAATCTATATGATGACCGATTTTCTTACCAAACATAACTACGACGAAATTCCCGACCCATATTATGGTGGCGAAAAAGGTTTTGAATTAGTGCTTGATTTATTGGAAGATGCTTGTGCAGGATTTTTAAAAGAAATAAACTGATATTTGTAGATATTTGCTCCCTGCGGTCGCGATATTTATTGATATTATTGCAATATTCCAATATCGCGACCGCAGGGAGCAAATATCTACAAATATCAATGAGTATCGCGAAGCAAATATCTTAAATCTTCTTCAATTCCGGATAATTAACCCGCTTATGATAAATACTTTTCAACCTATGTTTGAAAAGCTGTTTTACAGTTTCGATTTGCTGAAAAGTAATCGGCGCATTCCTAAAAGAACCTTCGGTAATTTGTCCGTCGATAATCGTTTCCACCATTTTGTCGATGGTTTCTTCGGAGTAATCGGACAAACTTCTTGAAGTTGCTTCCACAGCATCTGCCATCATCAAAATAGCCGTTTCGCGTGTCGAAGGTTTTGGTCCCGGATAAGTAAAAACACTCTCATCAATTTTTGCATCAGGATATTTATTTTTAAACAAATTATAAAAATAACGGGTTTTGCTTTGCGCATGATGCGTTTGTATAAAGTCAATTATCTGAACAGGCAAATTATGCTTTTGGGCAATTTTCACGCCATCAGCAACATGTTGAATAATGATTTGCGCCGCCTTGTCGTACTCCAAATCAAGCAGCGGATTCATTTTTCCTATCTGATTTTCGATAAAACACATCGGATTTTGCATTTTTCCAATGTCATGATACAACGCTCCAACGCGTACCAACAGCGGGTTTGCATTTATTTTTGTTGCCGCTTCTGTTGCCAAATTTGCCACCTGCAACGAATGCTGAAAAGTGCCCGGCGCTTCTTCCGAAAATTTCATCATCAGCGGACTATTAATATTTGAAAGCTCGATTAATGTTACATTCGAAAGGAATCCAAACATTTTTTCAAAAATATAAATAATTCCGTAGGCAAACAGCAGCAAAAATCCATTTAAGATAAAGTAGAAAAACACGCGCCAATCAAGCTTGGCAATGTCGCCGTCGGTAATAAACGAATAAGAGATAAATATTACCGAATAAGTCAGCACGAGAAGTCCTGCCACCTGCACCAACTGCGAGCGTTGCGTAAGGTCTTTCAAGCTCGAAACCGTTGCCATTCCGACCGGTATTTGCAACAACAAAAACAAAAATGGATTAGGTACCATAAACGCTACTAACAGCATAGTAATAACGTGCGCAAAAAATGCCGTACGCGAATCGAAAAAGACTCTAACGAGAATCGGCAAGATGGCAAAAGGCACAATATAAATGCTGAAATTCGTGTATTTCAGCGTAACGGTTGCCAATCCAACCATCAGCACAATCATCATCAGAATGAAAAACACATATCGGAAACTTGCAAATATATTGGGACGGAAAAGCACCAAATACAAAAACAACAAAAACATTAAACAGCTTACAAGCAAAATTTGCCCAACGAGCAACATTGTCTGTTTTGTTCCCACAGAAACGCGACTTTCGGTTTCGCGTTTGAGCGAATTTAGTTTCTGAAAAACGTCATCGTTTACAATTTCTCCCTTTCCGATAATGAACTGGCTGGCTTGCACAATGCCCGAAGTCAGCGAAATATTTTTCACTGCTTCCTGCATTGCGTGAGTTGTCATTTTTTTATTAAACAGGATATTTTCGGTTAAATAATTATTTAAATTATACGATTTAAGCGTTTGTATATCTAAATCAAAAGGCATATTTTCTAAAATAAAATTGTATGCCGATTTTACCGTAAATAAACTTTCGATATTCGTTTCGCTCGAAACATTTTTGCGGACAAGATTGATGCGTGCATAATTGCCGGCTTTCAATTTTTCTAATTCGCTCGACGAAATAATACCAACCTCGTAAATATGTCGCAGCTGTGCTGTAATGTACTTTTTATAGGCTTCGGCAGCATCGGAATTAGCAAGCGAATTGTTGTCAAATTTCTCTATTTGCGCATTACCAATTTCGCTGTTGAATTCGAAATATTGCAATGTTCGTCGTTGCACGCTGTCTTGCTCGCTCTTCAACCTGCTTTCTTCTTTATATATCGGAAAATCGAAAGGCGCCGTCAACAGCTCATTTTGCCAAGGTTTTCCTAGTTGGTAATAATACTTGAATTTATCTTCGCGAGGAAAAAGTTTGACGATGAGCACAATCGCCGCTATAAACAAGCCAACTTTTACAATGTACGACAGTTTGGAGTTTTTTATTTTACTTCCCATAATTAAAAAAATTCAAGATTACATATTCAAGATTCAAAGTTATTAAAATTTGAATTATTATGTTAATTTTGAATCTTGAATTTTAAATTTTGAATTAAAAACATGTACGGCATAAACTTAAATCCTGTTCTTCCTGTGAGGGTTAATCCTGCAGAACAAGCCGAAATGTGTACGCAACTACTCTTCGGCGAGTTTTTCAACATACTTGAAGTTACCGAAAAATGGTCGTTTATCTGTAGCAACGCCGACGGATACAAAGGCTGGATAGACAACAAAATGATTACACACATCGACGAGACAGCATTTAATTCGCTCGCAACCAATGTGCCTATACAGCTGTTTAAACCTGTTGCCGAATGTTTTATTCACAACAAAAAGGAACCGATAATATTGCCGGCAGGAAGTTTTTTACATAATTACGACAACGAATCGGGTACGTTTTCGATAAAAGAAAACAAGTACGCCATTCCTACTGATGCTATTATGAAACGCGCTTCGCAACCTGCTTCGGGAAATTTGGTTGTTTCTATCGCCAAATCGTTTTTAAACGCGCCTTATTTGTGGGGCGGAAAAACTGTGTTCGGCATTGATTGTTCGGGATTGGTGCAAGTGTGTTTTGGTATCTGCGGAATCAATTTGCCGCGCGATGCTTATCAACAAGCATTGTCAGGAGAGTTTGTAAACTCTTTGCAAGAAGCGCAAACAGGCGACCTTGCCTTTTTTGAAAATGATAACGAGAAAATTACGCACGTTGGTATTTTATTGGATAATTCAAGAATTATTCACGCATCGGGTAAAGTGAAAGTTGAAAATATTGATGCGAACGGAATTGTATTAAAAGAAAACAATATTTATTCGCACAAGTTATGTTTAATAAAAAGGTTTATAAAATGATAATAAAGAATTTAAATACCTCAAATCACACAGAAACTTCGTTTGTGAAAAATCTATACATAGAATCATTTCCAAAAAACGAACGACGTTGTGTTGATAAAATGATGAAATTATATAATTCCGGAACTTCTTTTTCGATTTTTATTATCATAGAAAACAATCAAATTGTAGGTTTCTTAACTCATTGGGATTTAAGTGAATTTATTTTTGCCGAGCATTTTTCCATTTCGCCCGAATTTCGTAATGGCGGTTACGGACGCAAGGTAATGGAACTTTATATTGAAAAAATGAACAAACCAATTTTATTGGAAGTAGAACTACCTGCAAATGCTTTGGCAGAACGCCGTATAGAATTTTACCGACGCATCGGGTTTAAACTTTGGGAGAATATTGAATACCAACAGCCTGCGTACGAAGAAGATAGCGATGCAGTTCCTATGAAATTAATGTCTTGGGGAAAGTTGGAAGTAGCAAAAGATTTTGCAAAAATCAAAGAAAAAGTATATTCTGTGGTGTATAATTGCTAAAATTACGCAACAATTCAGCTTTCATTTTTGTTATATAGAAAAATTTTAAAATTATTGTATATGAAAACTCACATTGCTTTTTTCGATACAAAGCCTTACGACGAGGCTTCATTCAACAATCATAACAAAAATTTCGGTTTTGAATTTCGTTATTACGAAGGGCAGCTCAATAAAGACAATGCCATTTTAGCAAAAGGTTATGAAATTGTTTGCGCCTTTGTAAACGCCACTATTGATGCCGAAGTAGTTGATATATTGGCAGATAACGGCGTAAAATTAATCGCTTTGCGTAGCGCCGGATTCAACAATGTAGACTTGCACGCCACAAAAAAAAGAAATATCAAAGTTGTGCGTGTGCCTGCTTACTCGCCTTACGCTGTAGCTGAACACACGCTGGCATTGATGCTCACGCTGAACCGCAAAACACACAAAGCTTACTCACGCACTCGCGACGGCAATTTTGCGTTGCACGGATTGATGGGATTCGATATGAACGGAAAAACGGCAGGCATCATCGGCACCGGAAAAATTGCCAAAATTTTGATAGTAACTCTTCGTGCGATGGGAATGCGTGTGCTTGCCTACGACATTTATCCCGACTACGAATTTGCCAAAGAAACGGGCACAGAATATACTTCACTTGACGAGATTTACAAGGAATCGGATATCGTTTCACTGCATTGTCCGCTGACTAAAGAAACAAATCACATGATAAACAGCCATTCTATTGCAAAAATGAAAGACGGCGTAATGATTATCAATACCGGACGCGGAAAGTTGATTGACACCAACGCATTGATTAGTGGTCTGAAAAGTAAAAAAATCGGTTTTGCAGGATTAGATGTTTACGAGGAAGAAGAAGAATATTTCTTTGAAGATATGTCGGATTTTATTCTCGACGATGACGTTTTGGCTCGTTTGCTTTCGTTCAACAACGTAGTGGTAACATCGCATCAAGCATTTTTTACCAAAGAGGCTATGTCGAACATTGCACAAACGACATTGGAAAATATCAGAGATTTTGTTGCCGGAAAAGCGCTTGTTAATGAAGTGAAAGCGTAATTTACGATATTTGTTGATATTTGCTCCCTGCGGTCGCGATATTGATAGATATTAGGATATTAAGAGCGTGGTTATCTTAATATCGCGACCGCAGGGAGCAAATATCAATGAATATCGCGAAGCAAATATCTCAATATCAATAAAATTACATCGGATCCACATCAAAATTAAACAACACCGCGCGAAATTCATCTTGTTGACGAATTTTTTCAATCGCTGTTTGTATAATCTGTTTTGCTTTCTCCGAAGATGCCTGTATTTCAATTTTAATCATAAATCGTTTGATATACAGATTTTTGATACGCGAAATTAACGGCGTTTCCGGTCCTAACACTCGTTTTCCCAACACATTCCGCAGTTCTCCGGCTAATGCGTTAGTCGCTTTATTCAGCACAGTTGAATCTCTGTGTTTTATAAACAAATACGCCAATCGAGCATAAGGTGGATAATTAAACTGCTTTCTTTCTTGTAATTGTTGATTGAACATCGCTTGAAAATCGTTGTCTATCACTTGCTTAATAACAGAATGTTCCGTATCTGATGTTTGGATAATAACCAATCCTTGTTTGTTTTTGCGCCCTGCCCTACCGCTTACCTGCGTCAATAATTGAAAAGCCCGCTCGTGCGCTCTGAAGTCGGGAAAATTCAACAAATTATCGGCATTCAGTACACCGACAACACTCACTTTTTCAAAATCCAATCCTTTGGAAATCATTTGCGTACCAACGAGAATATCAATGTTGTGCTGTTCAAAATCGGCTATGATTTTTTCATACGCATTTTTGGAGCGCGTCGAATCTAAATCCATTCTCGCAATGCGCGCTTCGGGAAAAATAGTTTCAATATCTGCTTCAATTTTTTCGGTACCAAAACCTCTTTTTTCTATGGAAGTATTTCCGCAACTTGGACAAGCAGAAGGAATATTGTACGCATTTCCGCAATAATGACACGACAGTTGATTGAACGATTTATGGTATGTGAGGCTCACATCGCACTGCTTACATTTCGGTATCCATTCACACGACGAACATTCCACATACGGTGCAAATCCACGCCTGTTTTGAAACAAAATGACTTGCTCTTTTCGGTCTAATGCCTCTTTGATTTTTTCCAATAAAACCGACGAATAATGAGCATTCATCTGTTTTTTTCGACGCATTTCGGCAGTGTTTACAATAATAATTTCGGGTAATGCAATTTCTTCGTGCCGTTGCAATAACTGCACCAAACCATATTTTCCCGTCATGGCGTTGTAATACGTTTCTATCGCAGGTGTTGCCGTTCCCAGCAATGTTTTGGCACCATGCAAAGATGCGAGTACAACAGCAGCATTACGCGCGTGATAGCGAGGCGCAGGATCGAATTGCTTGTACGTATTTTCGTGTTCTTCATCAACAATTATCAAACCAAGCCGATTGAAAGGCAGAAAAACAGAAGAGCGAACGCCTAAAATCACTTTGTAACCTTTATTATGCAACAAATTATTCCATATTTCCACCCGTTCGTTGTCCGAAAATTTGGAATGATAAATTCCCAATTCATTGCCAAAAACTTTTTTCAGCCGAATAGTAATTTGAGCCGTCAACGCGATTTCGGGTACTAAATATAATACTTGTTTACCTTGTCTGATGGCTTCTTGTATGAGATGAATGTAAATTTCGGTTTTTCCGCTCGCCGTTACGCCGTGGAGCAATGTTACATTTTTTTGTTGAAATGAAATGATAATTTCTTCCAATGCTTTTTTCTGAAAAATATTGAGCGGAAAAGCAGGCGAAGGCATTACCTCATTGGTATTGAGCCGACCAATTTCTTTTTTATAGATTTCAAAAATATTTTTTTCGACCAATATTTTTAATACTGCATCGGAAATGCCCGATTTTTTCAACAGTTCTTTTTTCGATATTTCTTTTGTTTCGGTTTTCAATAATATTTGCGAAGCGTCTAAATACGTCATCAACAAATGAAGTTGTTGTTTCGCTCTTCCGAGCACATCAAAAGTTTCCTTTAATTGCTTTTCATCTTTCTGCGCTTCGTTCAGCCGCACAAATGTTTCCGTTTTTGGGCGATACGATTCCTTTATTTCTTCCGAAATAGCAACAAGCTGTTTCTCCATCAAGGATTTCAGCAATGGCAATATATTTTTTATGCCTGTCCGATTTTGAAGTTCCGAAACAGTGGTTTGTTTTTTGGCGGTAATGGCAGTGAGTAAATCTTGTTCTTTTTCCGACAATGATATTTCTTCGTCCTCAAATCCGGATTGACCGGTTACGACCGTTTCGCTCTCCAATTTTAAACTCGACGGCAATGCTGCTTTGTAAACTTCGCCAAGCGTACTTTGATAATATGAAGCAATCCATTCCCAAAAAGGCAGTTGATACGGCGAAAGAATTGGGTTTTCGTCGAGAACATCTATAATCGGCTTTACGGTATATCTGTCGGGCGCCGTCCGATGAATGCGAAAAATAATTCCCGTATAGATTTTTTTATTTCCAAACGGCACAATCACACGCATTCCGGGCTGTAATTCCGTTTTTATATCATTTGAAACGGAATATGTATATATGTTTGCTAAAGGCAAAGGAAGAATTACATCTATGTAAAAAGAGAGATTCATAAATACTGATACGCCGCTTTTCTCAACCTATCCATAATGGCAGCACCGATACCGATTTCCGGTACCAATTGTACATAAATTTCGGCTACGGAAGGATTTTCTTCCATGGAGTGCAGTGCTGCAAATAAATTTGCGGCAACCTGTAATAAATCACCAGTTTCGGAAAGATAAATCGTTTGCGGAGCGGTAACGGTTGTCGAATTGGGCGAAATAGCAAGCAAACCTGCATTTTGTGGTAAAACAATCGTTGTTTCGGAAAGAATATACAGCGGTTTGCGCGGCGAATAGTGGCTTTTGAGCAATCCCGGTGATTCTATTTCTTTTTCCTTGACTTCGGCTATCGGAACAATTTCGGGGACAATTTCTTTTAGTTGCTCAATGCTTATCGCTCCCGGACGTAACAAAGTTACCAAGCCGTCATGCACTGCCACAACGGTCGATTCTATTCCAAAAACAGCGTCGCCGCCATCTAAAATATAATCAATATCCATTTGCTGTTTGGCGACGTGCTGCGCTTTTGTGGGACTTAATTGTCCGAATAAATTTGCGCTCGGAGCGGCAATCGCTGTTCCTGAAAGTCGAATAACTTCACGCGTAACAGGAAGCAAAGGCATTCGCACCGCAACCGACGGAAGTCCTGACGTAACAATATCCGGAACTGTATTTTTTTTCCAGTGAACGATTGTCAACGGACCGGGCCAAAAAGCATCTGCCAATGCAAATACTTTTTCATTTATTGGTTTCTCGAAAAGATTGTCCAGCATATTTATATCGGCAATGTGAACAATCAGCGGGTCGAACGAAGGGCGTTTTTTTACTTCAAATAGTTGAGCAACTGCCACCGGATTAAAAGCATCTGCTCCCAATCCATAAACCGTTTCGGTAGGAATGGCGACCAATTTTCCTTGCTTTAATAATTCGGCGGCAAATGTTATGTCTTTTCCTGTTTTTGTCATCTATATCTTAATACACAAACTCAAAATCTTTGACAATTAACTGCGCATTTTTTCGTCCTTTAAAATAATCGCCTTTTCGACTCGATGCAAACACTACATTTACGTGCGTAATCGGCTCGTTTCCATTACCTTGCACTGCACCTTTAGGTAATGGATCGGCATTAGTGTGAGGTTTGCCGTAAATGAATCGGGTTTCGAGGGTTCGTAATCCGTTTTTATCGGGTTCGGAAATACTTACCACACCTTCTTTCGATTTATCGTTGTCGGTGGTGGCGCTGTACCACGCCACACCCACAAACTTGCGCACACCACTTGTGTGGTTTTCGAGTATCGCCATCACAGTACATGAATCGGTCAAACCGGTGTATTTGATTTTTACGCGGAATCCAACCGGACGCGCCTCAAACGGAACGCCCCATTTAATGAGCTCTTTGCCGTCTTTGCTTGTAAAACCCATTAATTGTTTTAAACTCATATTACGTTCTACTCGCCCTGTAAAAAGGTTTCCGCTGGCGATAATGCCGAGAATACTGCGTGTGGTCAATTCTGCTGCGTGAGTTCCGTCATTCAACTTTACTTTTTGGGTAGGCCAATTTTTACTTCCCGAAGCGGCATAAGCAGGATTTCCGCAGTCCCAAATTTTTTGATAATCGGAACCCGGCATCTCCTCGCACTTTACTCTTCCGAGCGTGATAAATCCGGAAATTGTTTCTTCGTGCCACGTGCCAAAATCGCTGTAAGGCAGTTGATAACCGCCTTTGATTTGCCACTCTTCGTCGCCGATGGTAAATTTTGTCCAAGTACGCAAATCAACTTCTTTTGAAAGCGTATGTGATACATTATTTTCGGTAACGAATTTTTCTACTTCGGCTTTTTGCAACGGATATACTTTATTGTGGTGGTCGTAATTTACCATCACAAAAATCCGTTTGGCTTTATAATCAATTCTGGAGTTGCCGACTTGTCCTTTTACGCTGAAATCTTTTATCGTCTGTGCCGATAAAAACATAGGAATCAACAATAAAAAGAAAATTATTTTTTGTTTCATACGTAAATAATTTTATTTTTTACATTAAAGTCGTAAGGTGCATTATGCTTTACGGTCTTCCGGGTTTTAATGATTTATATACTTCTTCCATTTTCCGAACTGATTCGGCAACGCGGAATGTATCTCCTTTTTTCACATATTCTTTACCAAGTGCAGCGCGTTCTTCGGGATGCTCAATCCAATAATCTATTTTTCGTGCCAAATCTTCGGCATCGCCTTGTTTAAACAACGAGCGATCGTCTATCGCGAAATAAACAGTAGCGCTTTTTTTCGAGTTGGCGATAATCGGCACCAATCCGCAACTGAACGCTTCCATACACGCAATAGCCTCAATTTCAGCGTCCGAAGCGTGTACATAAACGTCGATAGAACGCATTAATTCTATTAATCCTTCGGTAGAATAAAAGTTGAAAGAAGGTTCGTGAGGCAATCCTTTCGACATTTCTTTATACTTTTTCAATAATGGTCCATGTCCGGCAAAATACAATTCTATTTTGTCGGCGTATTTCGATTTTCGGGCGGCTTCAATGATTATGTCTTGTCGTTTTTCAGGCGAAAGACGTCCAATCATCAATACACGGAGATTCTCGTGCGCAATGGGCTCGCGCGGATAAAATACTTCGTCAACACCATTGCTAATCACGTGCAAACGAGCCGGATAACCGTTGGCTTTCAATTCGTTGGCAATAAACTGTGTTGGACAGTGAATGTCGGTAAAACGTTTGTAGAAATACTTGTACAAAAAATTGTAGAAAAACTTGTTGGCAAACGCGCTTTTGCCCATTCCGATGTTGTAGGTAATATTTTCTGCTTGTACGTGAAAAGCCGCCAAGCAAGGAATATTCATCTGACGCGCCATTTTTTCGACTACGCGCGCCATCGGAAACGGCAAATAAAAATGTACAAGGTCAACACCTGTCAAACATTCTTTGATTACTTTTTTATCGGCTTTTGAGAACACAATTCCTTGTTTTTTAGCCAAATGTGTTACAAGTGGGATAAATGCTTTGGGCAGAATATATTTATCCGGCCCGGGTTCTCCCGATGTCAACACGCGAACCGTGTGTCCATGTTTTCTCAAATTTTCTACAAAACGACGCGCCGACGCAGTTGTGCCGTTGGTAATGTCGTCAAATTGGTCGATAACGAATGCTAAAACCATAATTTATTTTTGTTTAGTTATTAATTTCTATTTTATAAGACAATTGAAAAATGTTTTACCTGTATTTATTGTTGCGCTAAAGCCAGTTAAGTGCAATAACTTTGTTGAAAGTTGTTTATTTTTATTAATTAATCTACTGTGAAATAATTTTTTTAGAAACAATTAAATTATTATCTGAAATTTTTACAATAAACACTCCTTTTCCAAATCTTGAAATATCATATCTTTGCTTTGCAGAACGATTCAAGATATTAGAAATAATCTTTTCTCCTGTGATATTATAAATCTGAACCAACATATCTGAGTTATGGCTATTTGATATATAAAAAACTCCCTCTGTTACAGGATTAGGAAAAATATCTATTTTATTTTCTATAATATTATCTATATGAGAAACTGTAATTTGAATTTTTTCTTCGACCACACTACAATCATTTGTAACACTGACCGAAACTTCCACATCTCCAAAATCATACCAATCTACTTTAATATGATTTGAATTCTGTCCAGATAAAATAGTTCCTTTATCTACACTCCAAAAATATATAGGATTTTTTCCTTCATATTTCTCAACATAAAACTCAGTATAGTAATTTGAACTTTGAATTTTACTTACATTAAGCGAGACACATTCTTGAATATTTACATTAAAAGTTGCACTGTCAACTCCGCAATCATTCTCGACAAATACTTTTACAATATCTAATCCTATTTCATTCCAATACATGACAACACTATTAGTGCCTTGACCGGATAAAATAGTTCCATGAGTAGATTTCCAAGTATAAGTTTCACCTCTAACATCATTAATTTCAAATACGATATTATCATTTATTGACACATTGCCTTCCCCAATAATAGGCAATGTATTAGGTTTAATACATCCTTCAGCATCCGTTTTTAATAAAGATAAGTCATAATGAGTAGTAAAAATAAAGCCTCCATCACTACATTTGTCAATTGATTTTACCGCACCAGCGCCAAATGTCATTATTGTTTTTGACCATAAAAAATTTCCTTCGTTTCCAATTTTTAAAAGAAAAGCCTTTCCTGCATTTTGACCTGCTATAAGAAAACCAGAATCTAATACTAACAACTTTGAACCAGAACTATTTCCGTTAAGATGATATGTTTTTTCCCATAGCACATTCCCTTCTTTGTCAACTTTTAATGCGTAGACATCTGAAGTTACTTCTATTGTATTAGAGTATATTGTTCCAGCTACGATATAATTATTATCTTTTGTTTCTGCTACACAAAATGCACTATTAACACGCCCTGTACCATATTTTTTTTTCCATAAGATATTGCCATAAGTATCCATTTTTATCAACAATGCTTTTGCATTATAACTGTCCTCATATCCATAACCTGTTACAAGATAATGAGAATCAGATGTTTCAATGGCAGAGTAAGCATAATAATTATAATTATTATTTCCAACCATTTTTGTCCACAAAGTATCTCCTTCTGAGTTAAGTTTAATGATGTTAGCACTATAAGGGTAAGGTGTAGTAATACCTGCCAGGCTATTTGATTGTCCTGCAATCAAATAGCCATTGTCATTGGTTTGAATAATTTGATTAGGAACATTCCAATTTGGTTTTACTATCGTATTACTCCAAATAATATTTCCTAAACCATCCATCTTCGTTACTTTTATATTGTTTGATGGATTACTTAAAAATACATATTCTTTTGGAATAGATTTTGTCATTAAGTGCATATTACCATGTCCATCCGGGAATGTTTTTTTCCAAAGTGTATCTCCCAATAAATCAGTCCGAATTAATACTGATTTGTTAGATGAACCACTTAAAAAATATCCATCATCTTCCGCAATTACAGTTGTTCCTGATCCATATAAATCATATGATTTTTCGAACGTGATTTGCGAAAAAACACATTGACAAATAAATAGTAAAATAGATAGAAATAATAAGTTTTTCATGGTTTATATTTTTTTTCAAAAGTTCATGAAATTTTTCTTTATGTCCCTAACGCTTTCATGCGTTGCAACAGCGTTGGGTGCGAATAATGCACAAACACATAAGCCGGATGCGGTTGCAGATTCGATAACGATTTTACCGATAATTTCTTCAATGCGTTTATTAAATCGTCTGCCAATCCGAATTGAGCGGCAAACGCATCTGCTTGATATTCATTTCTGCGCGATATTGCGCTCATTCCAATACCCAACAATAACGACACAGGCGTGTAAATAACACCAAAAGCCAGTAAACTTAAATGAAACGACGGAACATCGCTACCAAGCGCCTGCGCCAATTGCAACGAATAATTATTCAAAAACAACGACAGGATATAAAACATAATTCCCGTTGTAATCAACGAAAAGAACAACGCCATCAACGTATGTTTCTTTTTGTAATGTCCAATTTCGTGTGCTAATACAGCCACAATTTCTTCTTTTGTCAGGTCTTGAATAAGCGTGTCATAAAGAACAATGCGCTTTTTGGAACCTAATCCGCTGAAATAGGCATTGGCTTTTGTGCTCCTTTTTGAGCCGTCTATCACAAATACGTTTGTGAGCTTAAAGCCTGCTTTTTGGCAAAAAGATTCGATTGCATCGCGCAATTCGCCACTCTCCAATGGCGTTTGTTTATTAAATAATGGAACAATTAAATTGGAATAAAACATATTTAAAAATATG
>Ga0082212_10003043_pt1 | contig 23981 bp, 20 predicted proteins | sample TergutNt197P3_FD_71548 | JGI IMG/M metagenome (GOLD analysis project Ga0082212, IMG submission 71548) | Neocapritermes taracua P3 segment gut microbial communities from Petit-Saut dam, French Guiana - Nt197 P3 | ecosystem: Host-associated > Arthropoda: Insects > Digestive system > Gut ... | reverse complement strand
TCAGCATTTGTGACGCCCGCTTTTTTCAGGTTTTCGCGCGCCAGATCAAGCATTTCGTCGGTCATGTCAAGGCCGTATGCCTTGCCGGCCGGGCCGACGCGCTGCGCCGAAAGCAAAACGTCGATGCCGCCGCCGCTGCCAAGATCAAGCACTATTTCTCCCGGCTTGAGTCCGGCAAGCGCCGTTGGGTTGCCGCAGCCAAGCGAAGCCAGAACCGCCGCGTCCGGCAGAGATTCTTTTTCCAGCACATCGTAAAGATCGCCCGTAATCGGGTCGTTTGTCGAACAGCAGGAAAGGCCGTCGCAACATGAGCCTTTCGCGCCCTGTTCGACTACGCGCAGCGCCGCAATTCCGTATTTTTCACGAACAATATTTTTTACATCCATAATGTTTTATTGGCATACCTTGTTTCGCCCCGCTTCTTTCGCCCGGTAAAGAGCGTCGTCCGCGCCGGTGATAAATCCTTCGATTTCATCTTTTTCCAGCATGCCTGTCCGCGTATTTACGCCTATGCTGATAGTAGCCTTTTTTCCACGTTCGTCCTCGCAGGGGATAACCGCGTTTTCAACCGCTTTGCGAATACCTTCGGCGACAACGAGCGCGCCCCCAGCGTCCGTATTCGGCAATAAAACGGCGAATTCCTCACCGCCCCAGCGGGCGGCAAAATCAATGGAACGTTTAAGCGATTGCCTTATGGCTTTCGCGACCGTCTGCAGAGTGGCGTCTCCCTGACGGTGACCGAACGTATCGTTGTAAAGTTTAAATTTATCGATATCCATCATTAAGATGCTGAGGGGCGTTTTTTCTCTTTTGGCTCTTTCCCATTCCAGTTCAAGCCGGTTGTCAAAACTGCGCCGGTTGGGTATTCCCGTAAGCTGATCCCTCATGCTGATCGTCGCAAGCTCTAGAATATTGGAGGCGAGTGTTTCGTAATCGCCGTGGAATTGTTCCGTATCAAGGCGGTGGTCGATATTCCCTTTTTCGTGTTCATCTATCATGACGTTTATGTCTTTCAGCAGTCTGCGCAATGTATCCGCTATCTTATGAAGCGACCTGCTTAGATGACCTACTTCGTCGTCACTCTTTACGCTTATGTCTACATGAAGATTGCCTTCCGCGATATGGTTCATTTCATTTGTCAGCACGGTAATGGGATTGCTCACGGTGGAAATAATGAAAAACAAAACCGTCGCGGATACTGCAAGACCGCACAGTCCGAGAATTATTCCCTCGCGGATGGTTTTGTTCGATTTCGCTATAAGCTCCTTCTCAGGGACGCCTGAAAAGAACACGGCAAAAACTTCGCCCTGAGCGTTGAGCAGAGGTTTATAAAACACTTTGTATTTTTCGCCCAGGATTTCCGCTTCGCCCGTAAATTCCAGCCCGTTATCAATAACGATTTCCGCTATGCGCGGGTCAAGTCGCGTGCCGATAACATTCACACCGTCTCTTTCGATTGTCGTGGCGATTCTCGTATCGCCGGAAAAGACTGTAACCTCTGAGTTGAGAAGCTTTTTCAACTCAAACACAGTGTCCTGGGTATCGAACCTGACGCCCGCTGAAACGACTCCGATCAGCGTGCCGTCCGCGTCATATACGGGCGCGCCCGTGCGGATGGAAACGCTTACGGAAGTTCCGGCTTCAAAATACGACGACGTCCTGCCGCTGAGCGCGTCTACGATATTTTGCTGATTAGCGATCGAATCGCCGAAACGTTCAGGTTCATGCGTCCTTGCAAGAACCTTTCCATCGGCGTCGGTTATAGTGTAGTAATTCACCCCGTACAAATCATGCGTAAGAGTAAAAATACGCAGCAACCCGTCTGTGTCGCGCTCCTTGATGGCTTTAATTGCGTCGTGGTTAAACGCCATGGAAACCGCCGCGGCTTTTGTATTGGCGCCGTGTTCGTCAAGAAACAGGTTCAGGCTGTTGATATTGGCCGCGAGTTTTTCATCGAGCAGTTCATCGCGCATGGACAAAGACCGGAGCGCCAGAAAAACATTGAGGACGACGACCAGAGCGGCCAGGATGACGACCGTTGGCGCTATTACCTTTGTTTTGAAGCTTTTTTTAAACATATTTGTATATCTACCAATAATCAATATATTGTCGCCAGTCGTAAATCCGCAATCGACGGATGTCACGTCTTAGTCTAAAAGCAGCTGCGCGAATTCATTACGCGCAAGCCCCTCAAAATATTCCTCAAAGGGAATTACGGACAAGCGGTCAAGCAGCGCCTGCTCTTCCAGCTTTGTATTTTTAAGCGCAGAGTCAAGCTCCGCGCAAGGTCTGTTTCCAAAATAGTCGCCGCTTGACGCGAAACCGGTGATTAACCCACCGTCAACACGCATCTTTACCGTTATAGCCCCAAAACCCGGTATGCGCCGGCGCTTTTCAACGCCGTAATCAGGAGAATACCCGTAGTTCCATTCCCATGTGTCATACCGTTTCTCGCGAATAGCTTTTACCTCATAATAGTCCCGTGGAGATAAGGTATGCGCCGTCATGTCCCGCGTGACCCGTCCGCGCATGAAAGACATAAATTCCAGAATCGTCATATCTTTCGGCAGGTGTTCCCTGAGGTTCGTTACACGCGCGCGCGCGGATTTTATGCCTTTCGAGATGAACTTGTCTTCCGGTATCCTGAGCGTTTCCGCCATCTTTTCAATGTTCGTATCAAAAAGTATCGTGCCGTGGTGCATAAGGCGGCCGTCGCGGAGATATCTGGCGTTGCCGGAAATCTTTCCGCCGCTTACCGTTATGTCGTTCCGCCCGCCCGCAACAGCGTCGACGCCCAATTCGTTCAAGGCATCCAGAATCGGGCGGCAGGAGACGCGGAAATCCAGATCGTCGTTAGACGCTTTCCTGATAATTGTGAAATTGAGGTTTCCAAGGTCATGGAATACCGCTCCGCCGCCTGAAAGACGCCGGACGACTGGAATGTTATTCCGCCGGACAAAAGGGCCGTTGATTTCTTCCGCGGTGTTCTGATGCAGGCCGACTATAACGGCGTCGCTGTTCCGCCAGAACATGAACAGATCGTTTTCGACGGATAACGTGTCGAATAAATACTGCTCAAGCGCGAGATTGAAAGCCGCGTCCGTCGATTCGTTCTCTATATACAGTGAACCTCCGGAAACCCCAAACTCTGCGTTATGCTCCTTCGACAAAATGCTCATTTACCTATATGTAAACTCCGCTTTTGTCTCAGTCGCGTGCCTTGATTTTGGAGTTTGCGGAGGTTCCCTAAAAGCACTGTATCAATAAAGCACCGAACGTGCCGGGTTTTCCATTAATTGCAGTATCTTTTTAACAAATCCGGCGGCTATGGCGCCGTCTATGATCCTGTGGTCATAGGTAAGCGAAAGCCCCATCATGGAGCGGATCGTAATTTCGGAATTTACCACCGTTGGCGTTTCAACGACACGGCCTACGCCGAGGATGGCTGCCTGCGGCGGATTAATTATGGGATTGAACAGGTCTACCGACCCGTAGGCACCCAGATTTGTTATGGTAAATGTTCCGCCCGCTGTTTCGTCAAATCCGAGCGTGCCGTTTCTGGCGCGTTCGGCGAGATCTTTCGCCTCTTTGCTGATCTGCAAAAGACTCTTGAGATTTGCGTCACGTATGACCGGGACGACCAGACCGTCGTCAATGGACGCAGCCATACCCATGTGAACGCGGTTGTAAAAAACGACCCCTTTATCGGTAAGCGAGGAGTTTATAACAGGCGTATCGGCAAGCGCCGTCGCGGTAAGCTTTAGCATCAAATCGTTAACGGAAACCTTATCGTTCTTATCCGTGACGTCCCTGTTAAGCCTGGCACGGTATTCCATCAGTTCAGTGGCGTCAGCCATCACATGATGCGTCACCATGGGAATTGTCGCCCACGCGTTCAGCATGTTATCGCCAATGGCGCGGCGCATCCCGGCGTAAGGCACGATTGTATCCTCATTGCTGCCGGCGGTTGGCGGATGTTTCTCGAATTTCAGTACGTTCATCGCATGATGTATCGCCATGGGATCCGTTGCCCGCTCATCCGGCATATTATCGTCAGCGGCGAGGTGTATTTCGGTGTGCGGTATGGCCGTATCTTCGCTGCCGCCGTCGGCTTGCGGCTTTTCCGCGAATTCACCGGCGTCAATGGAGATTGGGGAGATTGGGGAGATGGGAACTGCCGTCCGCTGTTCGTCCGGCATACTATCGTCAACGACGAGGTGTATTTCGGTGTGCGGTATGGCTGTACTCTCATCACTACCGCCGTCGGCTTGCGGTTTTTCCGCGGATTCACCGGCGTCAATGGATATGGGGGATATGGGAATTGCCGTCCGTTGCTCGTCAGGTATATTATCGTCAATGGCTAGGCGTATTTCGGCGTGCGGCATGGCTGTATCTTCACTACCACCGTCGGCTTGCGGTTTTTCCGCGAATTCACCGGCGTCAATGGATATGGGGGATATGGGGGATACGGGGGAGATGGGAATTACCGTCCGCTCGTCCGGCATATTATCGTCAATGGCGAGGTGTATTTCGGCGTGCGGCATGGCTGTTTCATCGTTGCCGCCGCTGGCTTGCGATTTTTCTGCGAATTCATCGACGTCTGATTTGACAATGCGTCCGCTTGGCCCGGTTCCCCTTATTTTTCCGTAATCAATGCCGAGAGTCGCGGCAAGTTTCTTTGCGAGGGGCGATATAAACGTCCTGATGCCGGAAACCGTAGTATTCGCCGCAGCCGTCCCTTCCGGTTTTCCTTCAGACTCCGATGAAACATCATAAGCTGAAGTTGCCGAAGCGTCGTCGTCGACCCGTTCTCCCGGACTGCCGATAAATCCCAAAACGTGGGAAACGGGATATTTTTCACCAACGGCGGCAGTTTTTTTAATAAGAGCGCCGGCCGCGGGGGACTCGATCTGATGAGTCAGCTTTTCCGTCTCTATTTCCAGGACGTGCTCTTTGTATGCCACCAGATCGCCTTCATTCTTAAACCATTTGACGACGGTTCCGGTCTTCATGGTCAATCCAAGTTTGGGCATTAGTATTTGTTCAGCCATTTTGTCATACCTCTGTCTATGGAAACGCGGTCATTTACCCGGCGTTTCCCGATATCGTCAGTGATTTCACCGCGCGGATTATTTTGTCCTCGTTCGGAACATATTCCTTTTCAAGACGCGGGGAGAAAGGGCAGTGCGTAAAAGGCGCGGTGACGCGGACAATCGGCGCGTCGAGATAATCCAGCGCCTCTTCGGCGACTATTGCCGCGATTTCAGCGCCATATCCCGTGCAGCCTATGGCCTCGTGCGCAATCACCAGACGGTTGGTTCTGGAAAGCGATTCGAAAATGGCTTCCCTGTCGAGCGGAATCAGGCTTCGAATGTCTATTACCTCCGCGTTGATTCCCTCAATAGCAAGAGTCTCCGCCGCTTTCAGCGCAACGTTCACCATCATGCCGTAAGATACTATTGTTACGTCGCTGCCCGCGCGGGCGATATTTGCCTTGCCGATCGGAACCAGGTACTCGCCCTCAGGAACATCCCCTTCCATTCCGAGCAGAGTCTTGTTTTCTATGACCATAACCGGATTGTCGTCCCTGATGGCCGATTCAAGCAGCCCCTTCATATCAGCCGGATTTGATGAAGCTACAATTTTCATGCCCGGCATATGCGTAAAAAATGATTCAAGGCTCTGGGAATGCTGCGCAGCGGCGTTGATTCCGGCGCCTGCCTGCGCCCTGATTACCATTGAAAGCCTTGTCTGGCCGCCGACCATCCACGCAAGCTTGGACGCCTGGTTTAATATCTCGTCCATGCAGGTTCCAATAAAATCCATAAAGTCATGGACGATGATTGGGCGCAAACCGACGGCTGCCGCGCCGACGCCAAGGCTTGTAATCGCTGATTCGCTTATAGGGGCGTCCAGAACGCGCATGGGGCCGTATTTCTCAAAAAGCCCCTTCGTTTGTCCGAATGCCGTTCCATACGCGCCCACATCCTCGCCGCAGATGAAGACGCGCGGATCGCGGGCCATTTCAATATCCTGCGCTTCACGTATCGCCTGTGTGTAATTAATTATTCTGGACATATAAATTTCCTCTAAAAAACCAGGTCTTCATACATTACATTGACATCCGGGTGCGGGCTATCCTCGGCAAATCGGATTGATGCCGCAACCTCTTCTTCGGCTTCCGTGTGGATTTTTTCAATGTCCGTGAAATCGGCGACGCCATCTCTTACCAGACGTTTTACAAAGTTTGGAATCGGATCTTTTTTCCGCCATTCCGCCTCGTCTTCAGGTTTCTTATACGGCGCGGCATCGCCAAGGAAATGCCCATAATGCCGCCACGTCAGACATTCGATCAAAGTCGGCCCTTCGCCGGAACGCGCGCGTCTGACGGCGACCGCCGCCGCGTCGCGAACCTCCACAGGGTCGTTGCCGTCAACCGTCACGCCCGGCATGTCGTAAGCCGAGGCGCGCTGTGAAATCGTCCTGTTTTTCGAGTGGTAGGAAAACGGCGTTGACATGCCGAATTGATTATTCTCGCACACAAATACGACGGGCAGATTCAACGCCGACGCCATGTTCAGCCCCTCGTGAAATGTTCCCCTGTTGGTGGCCCCGTCTCCGAAGAACGTGACCGCCACGCCGTCGGTTTTCCTGTATTTTTGCGCGAACCCGGCGCCGACCGCAATCGGGATGCCCGCGCCGACAATTCCGTTTGCCCCGATAATCCCTTTTGATATGTCGGCAATATGCATGGATCCGCCTTTGCCTTTTGAATATCCCGTGGCTTTTCCGTGTAGCTCGGCCATCATCCGGTTGATATCCGCGCCTTTTGCCAGGCAATGCCCGTGGCCGCGATGCGTGCTTGTTATGTAATCGTCGTCACGCAGGCACGCGCAGACTCCCGCGGCAACGGCCTCTTCGCCGCTGTAAAGGTGAAGAAACCCGGTGATCCTGCCATCTAAAAACAGTTTCGCGGACGTTTCCTCAAATGTGCGGATGCGGACCATCGTCCGTAAGAGACCCAGTATTTCTTCCCTGTTTTCAGAGTTTAGTGGTTTCATAATGACTGCACCCTCGCTAATAACTTCGTTATTAAGCGAACAGTGGCTGGCGGTTAGTAATACTGCCCACTATCCACTATCCACTATCCACTATATTCCGTGCAGCGGTTTGCCGAAAACGGACATCGCCGCTTCGCCGATTGCCTCGCTTACCGTCGGGTGCGCGTGGATTGTGTTGTAAATGTCTTCCACCGTACCCTCCATGTTCATACACAACGCTGCCGCGCAAATCATCTCGGTTGCGCGGGAACCGATTATGTGGACGCCCAGAATTTCTCCAAGCCGCTTGTCCGCGATAATTTTAACAAAACCGCCGCCGGCGTCGTCTATTAACGATTTTCCGTTATTTCCAAGATTGAAAAAACCTGTTGAATAATCTATGCCAGCGGCAATAACCTGTTTTTCCGTCATGCCGACCGCCGCTATTTCCGGCGAAGAATAAACGCATGCCGGGACGATTTTCGGATTGTAGCGTACAGGCGCGCTCATGATGTGTTCAACCGCCGCGCCGCCCTGAGCCATTGCGGCGTGGGCGAGCATATTCATGCCGTTGCAGTCGCCAATGGCATATATTCCGGGCGAATTTGTACGGAAAAACTCATCCGTCGCAATCGCGCCTTTCACCATTTTGACGTCGAGTTTTTCCAGTCCGAGATCGGCTGTATTTGGCCTGCGCCCGACGGCTGTTAAAACATAATCGGCGCTCACACTGTGCGCCGTGCCTCCATGGTTAAAACCGGCGGTCATACACATCGGTTCCTGCGATACGCCGGTCAACTCCGCCGACGTATATATCCTGACGCCGTCGGCTTGCAGTTTTTCACACAGGCAGGAGGAAATTTCCGCGTCAAACATCGGCAGGATATCCGGGAGCATTTCCAGAATCGTAACCTGCGCCCCGATCCAGTTGAAAAGCGTGGCAAACTCCACGCCAATTACTCCGCCGCCCACGATTATTATGGATTTGGGCGCTTCTTTAAGAGATAGAGCCGCGTCGCTGTCAATAACTCCCGGCAGCTCGGCGCCGGGAAAATTCAGCTTTGTGCCGACAGACCCGGTAGCCAGAATTACGGCGTCCGCTTCAATTTCTTCGGAACCGATTCCTACCTTTCCGCCCGGCAGAGGAAACGCCTTCTCTTTAAGCACGCGCACGCCGTTGTGGCGCAACAGGGCGTGCACGCCATCCTTGAGCCGGCCGACGATTTTTTCCTTATGGCGCTGCGTGTCGAGCCAGTTAATTGCGGCGACAGCCTTTACGCCGGCGACGGATCCGGATTTTATCCTGTGGTAAAACTCGCCGGTATGGAGCAACGCCTTGGTTGGTATGCATCCAACGTTCAGACAAGTGCCGCCTATTTCTCCGCACTCGGCTAAAGTTACCTGCGCCCCGGCCTGCGCGGCTTTAATCGCGGCTGCGTAACCGCCAGGGCCGCCCCCGATGACAGCAATTCTTTTCCCCATACTCATTTCCCCAGGAAACACTGATAATTTATCAGTGTTTCCTTCAAGCTACGCTTCCCAGGGAAGGCCCTTTTTACCGAAATGGCCGTAGTTAGTGGTTTGGCGGTAAATCGGCCTCAGAAGATCCAGTTGTTCAATAATCGCGACCGGCCTGAAATCAAAAGTTTTAACAAATTCTTCAGCCGCTTTCGCGTCGCCTGTGCCGAAAGTGTCAATGCGCACCGAAACCGGTTTGGCCACGCCGATAGCATATGAAACCTGTATCTCGGCCCGGCGAGCGAGCTTCTGTTTGATAACCTGCCGCGCGATGTAACGGCAGAAGTACGCGCCGCTGCGGTCCACCTTTGAGGGGTCCTTGCCGCTGAACGCGCCGCCGCCATGCCGCCCCGCGCCGCCGTAGCTGTCAACGATGATTTTCCTGCCCGTTACGCCCGCGTCCGCCGACGGGCCGCCAAACACAAAGCTCCCTGTTGGATTCACGTGAAAACGTATATCTTTTGTGAACCAGTCGCCGAGAATGCGCGGCGCAAGTTTTTCCTTCACATAAGCGATTATATCGGCGCGCTCGATGGACGCGGCATGTTGAGTGGAAACTACGACATCCGTCAGAGCGACCGGTTTGAGATTTTCATAAAGCACGGAAACCTGGGTTTTTGCGTCCGGCCGCAGCCAGTCTGTTCCGGCGCGGCGGTCGTCTGCCAGTCCGGCGGCAAGCCGGTGCGCCAGAAAAATCGGCAGAGGCATCAATTCCGGCGTTTCATCGGAAGCGTATCCGAACATAATGCCCTGATCGCCCGCGCCCTGATCGGATTCCAGGTTCGTAATCACATTCACGCCTTGCGCTATTTCCGCCGATTGCTTGGAAACATGCTGCGTGATAGCGACGCCGTCGGCGTTGAAAGGCTCTCCGGCATCCACGTATCCGATTTCGCGTATAGCCTGACGGGCGGCCGCTTCGTGGTCGACGTGACCGTTCGAGGTTATCTCTCCGGCAAGTACAACCTGATTTTCCTTGCAAAGAACTTCGCATGCGACCCGGCTTTTGGGATCCTGTTGTAAATAGGCGTCAAGAATTGAATCTGCTATATAGTCGCAGACCTTGTCCGGATGCCCTTCCGTAACGGATTCGGAAGTGAATATGTATCGATCGTCGGAAGATGTCGTCATTTTTTACCATGCTCCTTAATATTTATTGCATACGGGCATTACATTGGGATACTTCATGAAGTATCCCAATGTAATGAAAATAATCTTTCATTTTCTATAATTCACGGTGGTTGTCAATAATAGTATTCACAAATCCATCAATCCGCCGATCCCAGTCCCCAACCGCCGTCCACGATAATTTCCTGTCCGGTAATGTAATCCGAAGCGTGAGAGGCCAGGAAAAGGGCGATGCCGTAAAAATCACGCGGCCAGCCGACGCGATGCATCGGAGTCATTTTCGCCACCGCCTTTTGTTCTTCAGGGTTCAGCGCGTGGCCGTCGCCGATGTTGGTGACGATATAACCCGGCGAGATGGCGTTAACGGTGATGTTGTAGGCGGCAAGTTCCAGCGCGATGTTGCGCGTGAACATGGCGGCGCCGGCTTTGGCGACCATGTACGCCGCGCCGATCGCCGGTTCGATGCGTATATCGGCAAGCGATGTGGTAACAATAATGCGCCCCGATTTTTTTGGGCGCATGTGACGCGCCGCGGCGCGCACCGTGGCGAAGACGCCGTTCAGGTTTACGTCAATTACGTGGTTCCAGCGCTCGTCCGTGTAGTTTTCCAGAGAGCCTTCTTCAAGCCTCGGACGGTCTGAACCCGCCCACGCGCCCAGGAAACCGACGCCCGGGTCGATGCCGGCGTTGGCAAAAACCACATCCAGTCCGCCGTAAATCTTCGCGGCTTCGTCAATAGCTTCGTCGAGCGCCTTATGATCGGTTACGTCGGCGACAACGCCGCGGACATCCAGCCCCGCGCCGCATAGCCGTTTCGTTTCGTTTTCAATGCGCTGCCGATGAATGTCGAGCAGTGTAACGCGCGCGCCGTTTGAAGCCAGCGCTTCGGCATAACCAAGACCGATGCCGCTTGCGCCGCCTGTTACCAGGACGCCGTAACCTTCAACCTTGAATAAATCTGAGATATTAACCATCGAAGAACCTCCTCGTTCTATTAATCCAGTGGAACCCGGCGGGTATTATATACTCCGATCGGGTGCAAATTTCAAAAATGTAGGGGCGAATAATTATTCGCCCCTACGAAAATTCCAAATTGCCGCTTAGAGCGTCACCTTACGTATCTTATATGGAGACGGTGGAGACGACTACGCGGCGGCTACGCTTCCTTTTTTGAAATTTGTACCCGTTGTTCGGAGTATACACGAAAAAAGGGGACTTTGCGGGCCCCCTTCTTCGGTTAGTGGCGGGGCCGACGAGACTCGAACTCGCGACCTCCGGCGTGACAGGCCGGCGTTCTAACCAACTGAACTACGACCCCGTTTTTATAAGGCGGCAAATAATAGCGCGTATGTTCACCGTGCGCAAGAGCATTTCACGGATTTTTTTATTTTTGTAAAGGCGACCTCCGAAAACCCCGAACTCCACGTTACGATCCGTCGACAAAATGCTCTTTTACCTTTGGTTGGGCGCGATAAATCGCGCCCCTACATCGCTTTTGTCTCGGTCGCAAGCCTTGATTTCAGGGTTTTTGGAGTCTGCCTAAAGTTATGTAAGGATGTATTTCATAATTTTTTCCTATTATAAATACAGATTTGTTCCGATTAGAAGAGTTGGTTTGTAACAAAGTAAATGCCGTGCTTGCAAAGGCTTTGTTATGGTAGTATATTAGTTTAGTAGTTTTAGTTTTGAATCAGTCCCGTAATAACGGGACAAACCCGATTAAGGGTTTAAATGTTTGACTACGAAAACCAGTTCAATGGAGAAGCTAAACATGAACACTAGGCAGCTACGCGTAATCGCGTCATGCTTTCTATTACTTGCATTTTCAATTTCCGGCTTTGCCCAGGAAAGAAAACAACAATACTACGCCGGTACGCTAGACGGTACAACCGGCCTGTTTAAAACCTGGGATGCGGAAAACCTTCAAAAAGGGGAAACCAATTTCACCTTCGGTTACGATCAATTCAAACGGGATCCCGGACAATTGACCATAGGACGAGCGGTTGCCGGAGCCGCGGTTGGCGTAGTCGATCGTTTTGAAATTTTCGGCGCGGTGGATTTTCATCGTCGTATCACCGCCGACAATATTTTGTACCATAGTATCGATGGCAGTCCCGCGATGACTCCGTCCGGAAACTATTATTTCACGCAGGATGCGCCGTTCATTGGCGTCAATAGCAACAGCGGTCCCAGTGACATACGCATCGGGGGCAGAATAAATTTACTTTCTGAGCGCAGGGGCAACGCGATCAGCCTAGCCGTCGGAGGGATCGGTACTATACCGACCAAGACAACTGACGCCGTTCTCCGCCGCGGTTTGACCAAGGGCCGGTATGACCGCGGAGCTTTTATGCTCTTTTCGAAAACAGCGGCCGACGTCATTCGCTTCCATGTAAACGGCGGATTTAATATAGTCGGAAAACCGCAGGACCCCGATGTCAGGCTTCAGAATGAATTTGTATGGCGCGGCGGCGTGGAACTTCCGGTACATTCTTCCGTCCACTTCATTGCGGAATTATCGGGCATGAATCTTTGGGGCAATTCCGACGATAGATTCGTTCAGGATGATCTTGATCCTTATCGTCCGATGGATCTCATTGTCGGCGTTCGTTATTATCCGACAAGAGGGGCCGCTCTGGGCGCAGGTTATCAGGCTTCGCTCCATCGTTTTTCTGATGTCCCCAACCTTCAGGTTGAACGCGGGGGCAATCACGGTTTTGTCGTTCAGGGATCATTCGGAACGCGCCGCAGTCTTGAACCGCTGACGGTAAGCTGCTCCGTTTCAAGAAGCTCCATGATGCAGGATGAGACTGCCACGATTCGCGCCAACGCCTACAATCCTCAGGGCGGCAGACTGACTTATTCGTGGTCGGCTTCCGGCGGGACGATCAAAGGCAGCGGCGATCAGGCTGATTTCAGCGCCTCCGCCCCCGGAACATATACTCTTACGGCGACCGTTTCGAGCAATAGAGAAACGGCGAGCTGTTCCAGCCAGGTTACAGTGACACGCCGCCCTGTCGCACCGACCGTTTCCGTTGAGCCGGCGACGTTCAGTCTGATTCCCGGCGAGAGCGCCAACCTTCGTTGCGTCGCCAGCGATGTCAACAACAGCCCTCTGACCTATGCCTGGACGGTAAACGGCAACAGGATTGCCTCGGAAGGTCCGAATATTACTTTTGGTTCCGAAGGCAGAAACCCCGGAGCTTATGACGTGACCTGCTCCGTCAGCAACGGCGATCTCTCCGCTTCCGCTACGTCTAAAGGCACAATTCGCGAGAGACCGAACCAGGCTCCGACAATCTCCTGTCAGACCGCCACGGTAAGCGTGGCTTCCGGTGCCACTGTTCAATTGCGCGCAACCGCGTCGGATCCGGATGGCGATCCGCTGACCTACAACTGGTCGTCCCCTGTCGGCGCTGTCAGCGGCAACAGAGACACCACGACGTTTAACGCCTCTGGCGTAAGAGCGGGCAGCTATACCGTAACCGTAGGCGTTGACGACGGTCGCGGCGGCAAGGCGTCCTGCAATATGACGGTAAACGTTTCCGAACGGATAGTTGTGGCCAGGGACAACTGCGGTTACTTCACAGCCAACGGCGGCACCCGCGTTGACAACTGCGCCAAAGCGATTCTGGATGATCTGGCCGTCAGCATGAGGAACAATTCCAGTCTGCGCGCCAATGTTTTCGGCTACACGGATAACACCAGGGCTGAAACCTCAAGAAAGGGTCTCGGTGAAACCCGTGCCAAGGCTGTGGCCGCTTACTTACAGGAACGCGGGATTGATTCCTCGCGTATACAACTCAACGATGGCGGAGTCGGCAGTTTCGGCGATAACGGAACGGCCGCGGGTCGTACCCTGAACCGCCGCGTAGAGATTGAAGTCGCGCCACGGTAATAACCCAAGTTAGTGAAGCGCTGATTTATCAGCGCTTCACTAATCACACTAATCACAACGCGGGACGGAATCTGTTTCTGTCCCGCGTTTTCTTTGTACGTTTCAATTTGTACGTTTCAATGCGCGTTAAAGCTATTCTTTTTTCATTTCTGTTTTTTTCGGTGTTTGGGGCGGCGGCGGTTCAATCCGCCTCGGATGATTCTTTCGCTCCGCGCTTTGAACGTCTTGGTCCTTTTGGCGGCGACGTCCGTTCGCTGCTTATTGATTATTCCGCGCCCGCAACGGTCTACCTTGGAACCAGCAACGGTGAAATATATAAATCAGCGGATTCCGGAAAGTCGTGGAAGGTACTGACACCTGGTATTAATCAGCCGGCCTACGTTATAGACACTCTTTTACAGCATCCGCAAGACCCGCGGCATATCTACGCTGGAGCGTGGGATTCATATTCCGAGGGCGGCGGGTTGTTCGAATCCGGGGATGCGGGAGCGACCTGGACACGAATAAAGCTTCCGCATGAATACACCGCCGTCAGGGGAATCGCGATCAGCCGCGACAATCCGTCATATATGCTCGTGGCGACGATCGAAGGCGTGTTTCTTAGCAGAGACGGCGGCGGCGAATGGAGCGGCGTCGGCGGTGATCTGCTGACAAAAGCGCACTCGGTCGCCATCGATCCTGTCGATCCAAATATTCTTTATGTTGGAACGTGGCGGCTGGGATATGTCTCGCGCGACATGGGCAAATCCTGGACGCTTGTTGAAAAAGGCATGCCTCTCGATTCGGATATTTTTTCCATAGCGATCCGGCCGGACAACCCTTCCGTGGTTTTCAGCAGCGCATGCTCGGGCGTTTATCGTTCAGACGACGGTGTCAGATCATGGACACGTCTTCGCGTGCGGTCGGAACAGTTCACTATCCGCGCGCAGATTATTCACATCGATCCGACTAATTTCAGCAAGGTCTATACCGGAACGACCGAAGGTCTTTATGCAAGCGAAAACGAAGGCCGCTCCTGGACGCTTCTGACATCGAAAGATATTACCGTCAACGCCGTTCAGGCAGACCCTTCCAATAATCGGCGTATTTTAATTGGAACGGAATATCAGGGCGTGCTGCGAAGCGAAGACGGAGGCAAAACATGGCTTCCATCCAACGACGGTTTTATTCATAAACAGATTTCCTGGATACAATTTGACAGGAATGAAAAAGGGCGTTTTTTAGCCGGTTTGCATTCCGGAGAAGGCGGCTGGTACAACAGGAAAGCGGTCGGCGAAACCTGGACGCGTGAGCAGATCGAGCCCGGCATGAGAGTTCTGTCTTTTTTGACTTTACAGGATGGAACCGGGCAACTGGCGGGAACGCCGCAGGGCATATATCACAGAAAAAACGCGGGATCGCCCTGGAAAAAACTTGCCGGGGCGGTCGCGCGGAGAACCGTCTACAGCCTGGCGATCGACCAGGGGCAAAAAATTATTTACGCGGGAACCGACCAGGGAATTTATCGCGCTCCTGTTGATACTCTGGATTTCCGCATGCCGCCGGGCAACCGGCTTGTTCCGGCGGCATGGCGGATTATCACGCCGGCCTTGACTCCGGAAACCATTTTTGCCGCAACCAATCTGGGGATTCTGCGATCGCATGACAGGGGTGTTACCTGGCAGGTGACGTCGGCGCACGGTCTGCCGGAACGGGTGATGATTAATACGATAGTAGTTTCCCCGACGAACAAGGATCATTTTTTCGCGGGTACTTCAGCGGGGCTTTTCCAATCCGCCAGCGGCGGCGTTTTCTGGGAACAGGCAGGCGGCCGGGATATGAAAACCGGCATAGCCGACATACTGTTTTTGGACGGCGACGGACAAAAAATTCTTGCCGCCGACCAGACAGGGGGCGGAGTCTTCATGTCGGAGGATGGCGGCAAAGAGTGGGAAAAAATTATCGACCCCGAATTTGCCTCTCCTGTTAATTGTCTCATGCAGGATCCGAACAATCCTTCGCTTATCTACATCGGCACCCGTTATGAGGGCGTTTACCGCCTGACCATCGAATAATCCATGTAGGGTTGAATCGCGCCATAATCGCGCCACTAATCGCGCCAATTGTAACGTGTGTTCCTTCCGGCGCCTTCCGGCACAAGATAGCCATTGTCCGCAAGTTCTTTCAATTTTCGCTGCAATGTCCGCCGGGAAAGGCGCGGCAGGATTTCCTCGGCTTCCGAAAGCGAGACGCTTCCAAATTGCTTTGCATAGTTCATCAGATCCGCTTCGTCCCGGCTTATGTGCTTTCGTTCAAACAACGGTCGAAGCGCAGACAAAATCGTAATTTCCGCCCAAAGCACTTTCGCGGATGAAAGAAACCCCGACGCGAAATAAGACAACCACGGCGTCAGATCCTGGCCCTCGCGATATTTTTCACCCTGGCAATTGTGCAGCGCCGCATAATATTCATTTCGATCCTGTGCGTAATACGAATCCAATACGATTGATCCGTTAAAATCATAGCCTCGTATGCCCAGATACAGCATTGTCGCCAGCCTGGCCGCGCGTCCGTTGCCATCCGCGAAAGGATGTATGGAAACGAACTGATAGTGAAGAATCGCGGATACAATGCAGGGGTGAACTTTTTCATTTGCGGCTTTAATCCACTCCAAAAGGTCGTCGAGTTTCTTTTGTACGCAACGTGCGGCGGCGGCGGTATATTTCAGTTTTTCATCCTGGTCGATTATATAGACCGCGCCTGTGCGGAGCGCGCCGATCTTCTTGTACGGCAGCAAATCTTTCATTGCCAGTTCATGTAATCTGAGCAGGTCGTCATATTGCAGCGGCGCGCCCGTCAGTTTTCGTTTGTCGATGAAGTCCAGCGCTTTTTTGTAATTCCTGACTTCAGTTTCGGCGTATTTACGTCGGGTTAACCCGGTTACCCCCTTGTCTTTCAATACGGAATCAACCTGTTTCAGCGTCAGCGGATTTCCCTCGATAAAAGTAGAGCTGTGCGTTTTTTCGACCGTTGCGCGGTAATGCAGGTCAATAGCGCGCTCAGGCAAGATACGCGCCTGTGCCACGCTCGTATGGAGCGATTCGATCTCCGCGATTGCAGTCAGCAATTCGTCTGTAATTGTGTATTTCGGCGCAAACATCTCGCATTGAGTATACTATACTGGCAAACGGAATAAATCACAGTCGCCGGCACGGTCTTTTTGACGCGACGCGACGTACGGGCATTGGTAAGGAACATACGCTGCTTGCCGTCGCCGGCGGCGCGGCGGGTTTTCTTGTCGCGGCGATCGGCGTCCAGGGATTGAAACCGTTGCTTCCGCCCGACTGGCCGCCGTATGCCGCCGTCGGCGTTGATCCGCGCGTGCTGTTTTTCACCCTGGGTATCGCAGTCGTTGTCGGATTGCTGACAGGGCTTAGTTCGGCGTTCTTTCTTTTCCAAATGCGCCGCGCCGTCGGAACGCCGCTTTCCGGAGACCGTACCGGAGTTCCGCGCCGCATCATCAAATGGCGCGGCGCGAAGCATCCTGCGCGTCGACCCGGCGGCAATCCTTCGCCACGAATAGCAGCGCGCCAAAGGCGCGCGTTCGTGCTACGCCTATTGGAATTTGTACATTTTGATCATGTCAAACATGGGATTGTGATAGAAATAGGATTTAGGAAACACTGATTAATTGCCTGGGCATACAGGGCGTAGCACGCTACGCCCCTACTTGTTGCGCGGTGCTCGCAACCTCGACTATCCTTTTGATATGTCTCGGTTTCTGCGCTCCGTGCGCCTTGCGCTTCATCTCGCGCAGACAATTAATCAGCATTTCCTTTATGATCCTCATCCTTCAGACGCGAACCGCTAAAATGCTTTATGTTCCCGAAATTGCGCGGGATTATTTTTCCGTTTATTTTTTCGCTGAGTATGGACATAACTCTACCTGCTTTATCCGAATATTCCAAACTTCACGGCGTTTGCAAGAGGATTTTTCACCGCTTTCGACACCATCTTTTCCATGTGGTTCAACGTAGAATATACCTCAAGATACGCTTTATAACTGCCGCTGTAAAATAGCCAGTAATCCTCACATTCACAGCCAAGTGTGCTGAACATTGACGGTGTTTCATACATAAACGGCACACAGTTATTGCGATTGTCGCCGCTGAACACTTCCATAAATTCTTCGACGGTGTTTGCGCCGGGAATAGCGTCGGGCGCTATGCCGGTTCTGTTTTGAAAATCTACTTCGATTAAATCGTAAAATTCTGCAAGGAACGCTTTGTAATTATTGAGAAGTAAATCGCTCTTTATGGTGTATAGTTTTTTGCCGCTTGTTTCCGTAACATCGTAGTTATCGAAGAAACCCTTTGTAAAGTCTTTTTCATTATAGTGAAAGCGTTCACGCAATTTGAATGACAGCGGCACAGCGCCGCTTATTCCTGTTCCCATTGTTCATCTTCCTTTCGGTTTTGTTTTCTGGCGGAAATTAATCCCACCATGTATAAAAATTTTCTTTTAACAATTCTCCTAACCGCTCAAAATCGTTATCTGAATCAACTTCGGCTTGCCTATACGCATTATCTATTTCTTCGTGATATTTCATAAGTTCCACAAGCAATCTGTCTGTTTCGGATTGGTCAGGAGTTTCAGCCACTTCAAAACGTCCGTCCACAAATTCAAAATATCCCTTGCGCGGGTCTTTTCCGCTTTCAATGCCCGCCCAGCCGTTACCATACGCCACAAAATCACCGCTACATGATGTGCTGCCGGATTCATATTTTGTGATTAAAGATTGATATTTCGGATATCTTGCTTCGACTTCTTCGCGCCGTTTGGTTGAATATTCAAGTGGATCCTTCATACGCTCCAAAATCTCAACTGTTTCTTTGGCGGTAGCTATTTTTTGATTTTTATATTCTTCCAGAGAATGCCCGTACTTTTCTTCTGTTTCGATATAATCCCGCAGATGTGTCTGCATAACATTTATTAATCCATCAAAACCTTCCCACGGACGTAATCCACTTATGGTCTTCCGCCACTTTAAACGGTTGCGAATCACATATTTCATATCATAAAATACGCCTTTAATATCACGCCATATCCAGCTAATGCGTGTTTTCAATCCGATTTTACGTTTATCATCAAGTATACCGTCAAACATTTTACCGATATGCTGCGATTTGATCTTTCGTTCTGATTCGTCGTTTTCATCTATTTTAAATTTACCGCAAAATTTCGGGTCGATCGGCTGTGAATTTAACAACATTATATATACCCTCTTTGTAAAAATAAAGCGCGGGGGGTGTACCGATAGGAATATCCACGTTTTATCAACGCCACGGTGAACGAAAAATTGCATTATATCAGCCAGCAGTAGTTGTTACAATCGGGGGGGGCGGCATCAGCTCGATATTATTTTGTGACAAGAGTTCGAATAGGAATGTGATATAGGTTCTCGTTTCGCACCGCGGATTGCACCAAGCCAAATGGCGCAAGGCTGAAAACCTCGGTAGCAAACCTGCCGCCGCTTCTGGCGGGGATCGCGGCGGGAGCGGGGCTGTCATGGTACGCAATCAAAATCATACGCGGAAAGGTTACGGGCATACTGCCGGAACTTCTGGATTTCCGCGCCAATCTGGAAATGATGATTTTGCTTTCTCTGGCGCTTATTGTCACGGCGATTGCGATCGGAGCGTTCGCGTCGCGAAGCATCCTGCGCGTCGACCCGGCGGCAATCCTTCGCCACGAATAATAGCAGCGCGCCAAAGGCGCGCGTTCGTGCTGTAGGGGCGTAGCGTGCTACGCCCATTGGAATTTGTAATTTTGATCATGTCAAGCATGGAATTGTGACTAAACAAAAGAGTTATCCATTTACGGAAGACATGGGATCGCGGGCGAAACCCGCTTTAGACGAACCTGGCTATTTTACACCGTAGTAAAAAATAGCCTTGGCTATTTTTTACTACGGTGTAAAATAGCCGTGCTATGGAACCGCGATATATTCAACATCTTGTACGGGAAGATCTTCGATCAAAAATGGCTTTCATTGCCGGTCCGCGTCAGTGCGGAAAGACGACCCTTGCTAAAACAATCCTGCAAGATTCGGCAAACGGCGCCTACTTCAATCTTGATAATGATTCCGACCGCCGCATTGTGTTCAAACAACAGTGGGGGGACGAAAAAGACCTGGTGGTTTTCGATGAACTCCATAAATATGGGCGCTGGAAACGCTGGCTGAAGGGCGTTTTTGATACCCGTCCCGACAACCAGTCGTATCTGGTTACCGGCAGCGCCCGGCTCGATGTTTATCGGCGCGGTGGAGATTCCATGCTGGGACGCTATCATCTCTGGCGTCTGCATCCGTTTTCACTTTCAGAATTGCCGGAATCGGTGCCCAGAAAAGACGCGGTCACGCGCTTGATGACCCTGGGCGGCTTTCCGGAATTACTGCTTTCTGAAAACGAACGCACAGCCAGACGATTGCGGCGGGAGCGGTTGGAGCGGGTGTTTCGTGAAGACATCCGGGATATTGAAAACATCCGTAATCTGTCACTGTTACAGATTTTTCTGGAAGCTTTACGCGGCCGCGTCGGATCGCCGGTGGTATTGGCGAATCTGGCCAACGATCTGGAAATATCTCCCGTTACGGCAAAGCGATGGCTGGAATTGCTGGAACGCATGTATATAATTTTTACGGTTTGGCCGTTGTCAAAAGGACTCCCGCGAGCGGTGCGCAAACCTCCCAAAGTCTATTTTTACGATACAGGCGATGTCCTCGGCGACGAAGGCGCGCGCGCTGAAAACCTGGCGGCATGCGAACTTAAAAAACTTGCTGAATTCCGTGAAGATTCCGAAGGGTACAATATTGATCTCAGGTATGTTCGGGATAAAGAAGGACGGGAAGTTGATTTCGCCTGGATTGAGGAAGGAAAGTTGCGTGAACTCATCGAAGTAAAGCTTTCGGATGATTCCCCGCACAAGGCGCTGCTTTATTACGCAGAACGGCTGAAGCCGGATAAGGCCACACAGATTGTATTCAACCTCAAAAGAAGTTTTACCAGGGGAAATTTACGGATACTTTCCCCACTGGAACGGTTTGGAGATTTGCTTGTGAAAACAAGTGTTAAGAAATAATCAAAATAGCACTTTGAACAAGTTTGATGCTTTCATTATCGCCATAAAATACTCTGATGGGTCATCGCCTTCTGACACCAATGTTAGATGAGCCGCAGTCCAGCCTTTTTCGATATATTTTTTGCAATCCGCTATAATTTTTTCCCCTATTTCCTCTTCATCTATGTCACCGTTTTTTATTGCTTTATTAAAAGCTTCAACTGTATCATATTTATCAGCGTACTTCCCAATTATTGCAAATGGCAGGGCTAACAAATCTTTTAAGTTTTCATATTTTTTATAATCTTCTTCATTAAACTTTGGCAGCGGTTTAATCGCTATCAAAAAACTGCTGCTACTGCTGTTCGTTACAAAATCCGTTCTAATTTTCATGCTTGTATCCTCCAGTTCTGTTTTTTTAATATAATATTATTTAATCTCATCAAGTAATTTTTCCCAATCTATTATTTCTTCAATTTTATCTTCCGGGAATATAAAATCATACATATCCCAGTTGATACGTTTTGGATTAACTCCGATTATATCTAAAAATTTATCCATATCGAAATTATCCAAAATAGTTTCTCCCGTAATAAACTCGTTTTCTTCGCCTATTTGCCATTTATCATTGTAATATTCTAAACCTAATTTTTCACCAAGCATATCGTGTTTCCAAATAGCTTTTATCTGTTTTTCAGTTAAATATTTCTTTCTGATTGTAAAACATGAACTGCTTGAATTGGAAACAAAATCTGTTCTAATTTTCAAAATATTCCCTCTCTTTCCTATCACACAATGTGATTTCATTTACGATTGGACAACCGCCGCCGCAATATTCTCTATCCTTGCAACCAATACAGGCATTACGAAAATAATTCCTAAATTTATTGAATGGTTCACTGTTCCACGCATCTTGTATCGTACAATCCTGCAAATTAATATACCAATCAGGGTTGTCGTTAGCAAACGAGCATGGCATCATATTCATTTGAGCGTCGATATAACAACTGAACCGCGCTCCCTCGCAATAATCTATACTGCTGCGGTTTATATTCGGAGCGAAATTTATAATTCCCGCGCATGAACAACTGTCAAATCCGACTTTGAAATCAAACTTACTGCCGTCAATAATTTTGAAAAACTGTTGCACTCTTGGGTCATCAGCTTTTAACACGTTATCTTGTTTGCCCATTCCAACTGGTTTATGCAGCAAAAAAATAACTGCGTTTATTTTTGCTGGAAAACTTTGATTTATTAGTTTCTCAATCGCTTCGTCAATCGTATTGTTTCCCAAAACATAATGGATATTGGTTTTCACGTCGGTTTGCAACAGCAATTTAATCGCTCGTTCTGTATGCACTGCTCTATACCACGATACTGCCACCGCTCCGGTGTATTTTTTACATACTTTTGCTTTTTCTGCCGTCATTTTCAATCCTGATGTCGTAAAATTAGGTACAATTCCGTTTTCGCGGCATAATCTCAATATATCTTCAAAATTTTCATGATGGTCTACATCGCCGCGTCCGCCTAATGCAAACTGAAATACTTTGCCTTTACATTGCATGACAATATTTTTAAAATTTTCAACCGTCATATCAGCTTTTTCTGTATCTAAACCATTTTGATAGCATTGTATTCCTGATTTTACGCAAAGTCCGCTTTTTCCATGCTGACAATTACCCATTATTCCGACGTCTACTAATTGCGGAAAATTACGCATAAATGGGTCTATACCTGTATCTTTTCCGTTTTCTATTACGCCGGAACGTACATAAAATCCCGTTTTAGGGTCAAATAATTCTGTAAATTTATTTTCTTTATCTATATAATTTATCATAATCCATAGCCTTAATAAGCTATTGGTTAAGTCAGCCATTCCCATGCCGGAAGAACTTCAATAGTTTCGCCGTTGTGCCGCAGGGTTTGCTTTTGGTCTTGCGTCAGAATCACCATCCGCTTTGCCCGCGACTGCGTCCCGGCTTCAAACAATCCGCGAATCTCCCTCGCCTTGTTTTCTTCGGTCAACAGCCAGCACACCTGCCAGACCGTGTCGCCGGCGACAAAATCACATTCCCATGAATCACGCTCGGCGGCGTAAAACGGCGGATTACCGCGCCGCAAAAATTCCACCGCGACGGCATTTTCGAGGCGGCGTCCATAATCAGGCGTTGCTTGCGGCGAAACGACGCGCAGGAGCCCGGTGTCAACCACGTAGTGTTTTGGCGGCGCGACTACGCGCTTGCGGAACGACGGACTGAATTTCGGCGTTTCAAACAACAGGTAGGCGTCGCGCAGATATTCAAGGTAGCGTGAAGCTTCGCCCACCGACGGGATATCCAGGTTTTTTGTCAGCTTTTGCCTCGACACCGGCAATCCCGTATTGGCGGCAAGATAAAGAAACAGGTTTCGCAAATGCCGGACATCACGCAATCGGTTACGTGCAACAACATCACGCAACAATACATCCTGCATCAATTCGTTCAGCATAGTGTCGCGCCGTTCGCGCAGGTAACCCGGAAAACCGCCGTCGTTAATAAATTCCTGTAACGATTCACCGCTTCGCGTCCGCCCCGTCGCCTCCAGATATTCCGAGTAGCAAAAAGGCCAGACCGTCCGCGACTCGTGACGCCCGGTAAGTTTTGCGCCAAGTTCGACGCCAAGAAGCGAGGCGTTTGAACCTGTAACACAGACTTTGCGTCCCGCGTCGAGCAATGAACGGACAATCCGCTGCCACCCTTCAACCTCCTGCACCTCGTCCAAAAAAACAGACGCATCCGTGTGCGCAACTTCCTGAAACACCTCAAACCACACGGCAAGGTCTTCCATGGTCATGCCCGCAAGCCTGATGTCGTCAAAGTTGCAATAAAATGCCTGCCGACTTTTCCTCATAAGCTGCGTTTGCAGGGTGCTTTTTCCGCTGCGCCGGATGCCCGTCAGAACCAGGGCAGTTTCCTTTCGCATCGCCAGCTCCGGCGCGATCAAACGCATCACCTCGTCTACGGGAACCGCAGGCGGCGTCTGAGTCGTCAGGATTTTTCGCATTGTTTCTTTTAGTATCATGCTTTTATATAGTCATAACTATACAATATTGTCAAGTTATGGCTATATATTACGACAGCAGGTCAGCCTCTCCGTTTGACTGTATCATGATGGTAGTCGGATGGATACGACGGATAACGGATAAGAAGCATAAGCTGCATTTTCCTTTTCGGCTTCCGGTATTTTTACTTCCGATAATAAGTATTATGTCAACTTTTTGGCTCGAAATCCGCTTGCGACACACAAAAAATTGATTT
>Ga0082212_10003042_pt1 | contig 23983 bp, 10 predicted proteins | sample TergutNt197P3_FD_71548 | JGI IMG/M metagenome (GOLD analysis project Ga0082212, IMG submission 71548) | Neocapritermes taracua P3 segment gut microbial communities from Petit-Saut dam, French Guiana - Nt197 P3 | ecosystem: Host-associated > Arthropoda: Insects > Digestive system > Gut ... | reverse complement strand
CCCCAACTTGTTTCCACCCAACCCGCCTTTTTGTGTTTCCCCTTTGTCCTTTTTTGGCGGGCGGGGGGGGTGGTTTTTATCCCTCCCCGCCGTTTGCGCTGACAAACCATTTCGTGTATTAGTTTACTCTGTCTCTCTCAATCTTTCCACGAGCGTCGCTTTGCTGATACCGCGATAACAAATTTCCGGTGTAATCGTACAAATCAACACGATGAAGCAGAATACCATTGTAACAGGCACGAGCGGATAATTAAACTGCGGAAACTGTTTCGGACTTTGATTAGCAACAAGACTGAACAGTCCATAAGTTATCCCTGTTCCCGCAACTATTGAAAAGGAAATTGCTAAAAAAACGCATCATTGCGAGTAAGGCTCACAATGATGCGTTTAGTCTCAATACTATCGCCGCCGGGCGATTCCACAACTACTAACTACTAACTGCTAACTATTAACTACTAACTCGCAGGAACTATGGCAGGTAAGCGCCCTGCTCCTTGAGGATCTTCTGCACCTTCGCGATATCGACGTTGCGGGCAGTGGTGTCGCTGTCGAGCGCGACCGCAGCCGCGACGCCCGCGCCATGCCCTGTGACCGCGCAGTGCGGGATAAGGTTCGCCGCGTTGTTGGCGTCCTGGGTAGAAGAATAGCAGCGACCCGCGACGATCAGGTTCTCGAGCTTATTAGGCAGCAATACGCGGTAGGGAACCTGCACGTACTTCTTCTCGGGATTCCTGGAAGCGAACACGCCGATCGCGTCGGGGAACTCCGGCGCGTTCTGGATGTCCTCCATGGTGAATGTGTAGTCGCCCTTGATCCTTCTGCTGCCGCGCGTGCCCGTCTGCGGGTTGATGTCCAGCAGGTAGGCCTTCTCGAAGCCCGGGTAGTTCGCCTTCATGTAGTTGATGCCGTCATACAGAGTGCGGCGCACGGCCATATCCGTCTCCGTCAGATCCTTGACGTCCATGCAACTGCGCAGATGCCAGTTGTTCACCCAGGTGATGTCGTTGCGCGGGGAGATCTGCGGGGAAATCCTGAAGCCGACGATCTTCTCCATCTCTGCGGCATGCTTCCTGGCGTCGTCGGGGTTCTCCATGCGCCACAGCGAGTACTTGAGGTTGTCGACATCGCCGAGGCGGTACACGGAAGCCGTCTGGGCGTTGCGCAGGCGCATGCCCGCGTCATCCTCGTATTCGCAGCCCGCGAAAGCTGCGATGTCGCCGTCGCCCGAGCAGTCGATCACTATCTTCGCAAGGATGGCCTTCCTGCCTTCTTTGGACTCGAAGATGACGCCCGTGACTTTGTCGCCCTCCGTAATCGCGCCGACGGCCCAGCTATGGAGGTATGTTTTGATCTTCGCTTCCTCGACCATCTCGTCCATGACGACTTTCAGGATGTCGGGGTCGACATACGGACAGTACGCGACCGCGTCGCCGCGCGTCATGGCGAAATATGGTTTGTACTTGCTGACGACGTTGGGGTCGGTGCTGCCGACTTCGTCCTTGGACGGGGTGAATACGCCGTCGGGATACTTCTCAAGGCGGTCGATCCACTCCTGCATGATGCCCGCCATCAGGACGTCCTTGCCGACGTTTGAGCAGGGTATGGCGATGACGTAGCCTCCTGTCGCCATGCCGCCAAGGTGGTTGTAACGCTCCATGAGAGCTACGTTCTTGGCGCCCGCCCGCGCTGCCGCGACTGCCGCGCTGTGGCCGGCGGGACCGGCGCCGACGACCAGTACGTCGACCTCGTCGAATACGGGAATGCTTCTTGCCGGCTCAGAGATCATTTTACTCATATCCGATTCTCCTTAGTTTAATTTATTTGCGTGTGCGTATTCGTCATTCTACCACAATGGTGTAATAGATGCAATGCTTTTTTGTACTTTTTTGCCGGAAAATCGTTTGAGTTCCCTGCCGGAATATTTCACTTTTTTGCTGCAAGACAGGGGGACGGTTCTCTTGTCTTGGCTTGCCAAGACAAGAGAACCGTCCCCCTGTCTTGCGGACAACTATTAACTACTAACTACCCGTACGTGTATCCTGTTGTGCGTATTGCCGGGAGGATCACGCGGGCGATGATCGCGGCCGCCTGCGCGCGGATAATGTTCGCGTTAGGCGTGAATGTGCCGCTGTCGTCGTTGCCGGTGAGGATGCCCGCCTCGTACATCATGAATATCTCCTTGCTGTAAGGCGTGCCGTTATCGACGTCGGGCAGGGACTTCACCGTGTTGACCTCCGGGAGCTCTTCAGCGGGCACAGCGCTAGCGAAAATGTAGACCATCTCAGCCCTCGTGGCAGGGCGCTCATAGTCGCTGAAATCGCCCGCCTTTATCATACCGTTCGCGATGGCGTATTCGATGTATACCTGGTACCACGGGTTGCCGCTCTCGACGAGCGTTTCGCCGCCGCTGTATATGACGTGCACCCTGCAAGCCACGGCAAGTGCCTCGACGACCTTGAAGTTGCCGTTCGGGTTGAAGGTGCCGTCCGCGTTGCCCTTCATGAGCCCGTACTCGTAAGCCAGAGCTATCGTCTTCTGGACGTCGTAGCCGTACCATAGAGTCTCATCCACGTCCGGGAACTGTCCCCTGATGTATGTGTTGATCTTCGTGAAATTATCCATCGGCGAAGGAACGTCGCCTACTGTAAGGGTAAAGGTGAACTCGGCGTCCGGCTCGACTTCGTTGGCAGCCTTGAGCTTGACGACGTATGTGCCGGTCTCCAGCCCCTCGGCGATGTCGAGCTTCTTCGTCTCATCGTTCCAGGTGATCTTCGCGTCGCCCGATGCTTTTGTCACTTCCGGCTCAGGAAGGCCCTCGATGGTGAAGACCGCCGACGAGGCCTTCGCGTAGCCCTCTTCGAGCGTCATCGTAGCCGGGCCGGTTATCTTCGGGGCAGCCTTATCGCCTACGGTCAGGGTGAAGGTGTGCTCGGCGTCCGGGGGCGCGCCGTTTGCTGCCTTGAGCTTGACGACGTACTCTCCTTTTGCGAGCCCCGCCGCGATGTCGAGCTTCTTCGTCTCGGCGTTCCAGGTGATCTTGGCGTCGCCGGAGGTCTTCGTCACCTCCGGAGCCGGCAAGCCAGCAAGCGTAAAGGCGTCCGTGGCGGTCGCTTCGTAACCCGGACTGAGCGACAAAGCCGCGGGCCCCGTTATCGTCGGCGCGACAGGGTCCCCGAATGTCCACTTCACGGTTTCAGACGTCACGGACGTGACGCCGTTTGACACGATGCAGCGGTGCGGGACGTCTTTGTAAAGCCACCATTCCGGGTCGTCGATTAGGTTATAATATAGAGTCGCGGTATTGCCTCCGCTCCAAAATGAAGTGGTGTTGGTCTGATCCTCCCACGCTGCTGTGTCCTCCCTGTATATCTGCCACCGATAGAATAAGGGATTGCCTGTAGCTTCGATGGTGAAGTTGACGGCAAAAGCCTCTTGATCCCCGGCTGGATGTCTCTCCGTGAGGGGCGTTATTATGACGTCCGGGGGCTGCTTCGTTATAACAGGATCTATGCCTTTTATGACGTTTACGGTAAAGGTGAACGTCGCGTCCGGCGAGACGCCGTTGGAGGCTTTGAGCACTACAGGATAAGTGCCGACTGCGAGCCCCGTTGCTATGTTCAAGACTCTATCGCTGTTTTGGTGTAAAGTTATTCTGGAGTCCCCGCTGACCTTGGTGATCGTCGGCCAGGGCGTCCCGGAAACATTGATATGGGCGCCCGTCGCTCCCGTATCATCAATGACCATAGCTGCGTACCCCTCGGCGAGCGTTATGGAGAGGTATCGCTCGTCGGGGGGCGTCGGCGCGACAAGCCCTGTCAGGGTGATTCCGGGCACAGGGATGAACCCCCTGTTCGTAGTGTTTACTGCCGTACGGGTGTAGCTGACTCCGACTTCCCCATCGTCCAAAGCCCACCTGACGGTACCGGCGTTTGCGATCAGGTCTTCGGTCTTGGTGACTTCGTACGACGTCTTGCCGGCTTGCTTGTGCCAGCCGCAGACCACGGCGGCGCCTGAGACCGAAGGCGTTTTGCCGCCGGCCATGCGGATGACCCCCGTGTTGCTGTCGGAGACAGTAGTCCCGACGCCGAACACGCAGCCGCCGCTGACGGTGATACCGCCTGCCTGGCTGCCCGTGCCGAGTGTGCCGATCGCATTGTCGTTTGTGCTGTAGACCATTCCGCCGGTGATGCTGAGTTTGCCAGTGCCATCCGCATATACATCAATGGCGCGCGAATAGTTGGAGAAAACCTTCCCGGCGCTGATGTTCAGCGAACCGTTGCGAAAATCTATACAGTTACCTGACACGCTTTTCACAGTGCCGCCGGTCACGTTAATCGTGATTGGATAGGTAGTATTACTCGCACGCAGCACGGTCCCCCGCCCAGTGCATGTTACGTTGCCGCCCTCGGGTATTTCAAATGTGCCCTCGCCGCCCAGATCAATCAAGCAGTTGAGTCCAACATCGCCGGAATACTCGGCTTTCCATAGTATCGTGTAGCCGGCGGCGATAATCAAGGTCATCTGCTCTTTCGCGCCGGTTACGGTTCCCGTTACGGTCAAGGTATTGCCGGTCACGCTGGTCTCTAAGTTTCCGCGGCCGCCGTGGGCGAAGTTGTTGATATAGCCAGCCAGTTGATTTGCGTTCGCCGCAGCGCTCGCGGTCAGCGGCACGGCCGTCAGCAGGCTGAAGACCATAGCCAGCGCGAGCAGGGTCGGGAGCGCTTTTTTCCTGATAAGTCGTTTCATGTGCAACAAACCTCCTAAAGTTGTACTATGCTTCGATTGTGAAAATTCTGCTGAAAGTATATCGCAATCCACCTGTTTTGTAAACCTGTCTTGGGAACACAGGGGGACGGTTCTCTTGTCTTGCTGCAGGGTCAAAGCGTCCTTCGGACGCTGGACAACCCCCGCTGCCTTCGGCAGCTTCCCCCTAGTGCGTGAAGGGGGCATGAGTCGCCAAGACAAGAGAACCGTCCCCCTGTCTTGCCTACGGTATCTCTTTGCCGGTGCTGTCGATGAAGCCCCACTTTTCGCCAATCAAGACCCGGGCCAAGCCTTCGAAAAAAGCGTCCGCGTTGTCATAGAACGTGGGGGTGATCTCTTTTCCGGATTTATCTACGAAACCCCTTTTACCGTTGAGAGTCACACGCGCAAGGCCCTCCTGAAAGTCCAACGCTCCGTTGTACTTTAGCGGCACGGCCTCTTTGCCTGTGCTGTCGATGAAACCGATTTTTTTATCCAGAGTGACAATGGCCATGCCCTCGCAAAAGTCGAAAACTTCATCATACTTGATTTCCCCGGCAACAGCGCCGGTTTTATCGATGAAGCCCCACTTCTCGCCCAGCCTAACCTGTGCCATGCCCTCGCAAAAGTCGACAACTTCGTCATACTTGATCTCCCCGGCGACAGCGCCGGTTTTATCGATGAAGCCCCACTTACCGTCCAGCCTCACCCTTGCCATGCCCTCGCAGAAGTTGCCGGAGTTTTGGTATATCGGGGGCACGACCTCTGCGCCTGTTTTATCGATAAAACCGCACTTGTTATCGAGTACGATGCGCGCCAAGCCTTCGTGGAAAGCGTTCGCGCCGCTATACGTCGGAGGCACGACCTCCGTGCCCGAAGCGTCTATGAAGCCCCAGGAACCGCCCAACATCACCCTGGACATGCCTTCGATAAAACTTTCCGCATCTTCATACATGGGGGGCACGATCTCCGTGCCGGTCTTATCGATGAAGCCTCTTTTCCCGTCAAGCGTGACCCGCGCAAGGCCTTCGAAGAAGGAGCTCGCATCTTCATAAATGATTGCCGTAACAAACGTGCCCGTCGTGTCTACGAATCCGCGCTTACCATCCAGCTCGACCCAGGCCATGCCCTCGCGGAAATCCTGTATGCCGTCGTACTTGATCTCCACGACGACATTGCCGCTGCTGTCGATGGCGCCCCATTTCCCGTCCTTCTGGACCGCGGACATGCCATCGCTGTAATCGGCCGCGTTGTCATATACGGGCGCTATCTCTATGCCCGTCTTGTCGACGAAGCCTCTCTTGCCGTCGAGCGTGACGCGCGCCAAACCTTCGTGGAAATCCCTCGATCCTTCATATTTGAGCGGCACGACGAGAGTTCCTGTTGTGTCGATAAACCCGCCCTTGCCGTCCAGTGCAACCCAGGCCATACCTTCGTGGAAGGATCTTGCAGCCTCGTACATAATCGGTACGACGAGCTTGCCGGTCTTGTCGATGAACCCAAACAAATCGTTGAGTTTCACCCTGGCAAACCCCTCTGAGAAGTTCTCCGCGCTGTCATACTTCGCAAAAGCGGGCGCAATCTCGCCCTGCGCGGATGGCGGGTATACCTTCCCCTTGGCCCTTGTAGCGGGGAGGATGACGCGGCTGATGATCGCGGCTGCCTGGGCGCGGCTTATATTCGCGTTGGGCGTGAATGTGCCGTCGTCGTCGTTGCCCATGAGTATGCCGGCCTCGTACATCATGAAAATCTGCTCGCTGTAGGGCGTGGCGTTATCGACGTCAGGCAGGGACTTCACCGTGCTGATCGCCGGGAACTCATCTTCAGGCAGGGCGCTTGCGAAGATGTAAACCATCTCGGCTCTCGTAGCCGGCCGCCCGTAGTCGGCGAAATCCGTCGCCTTTATCATGCGGTTCGCGATGGCGTAGGCCACATATACTTCGAACCACGGCTCCTCCTCAATCAGCTTTTCGGCGCCGCTGTAGAGGACGTGCACCCTCGCAGCCACGGCAACAGCCTGCGCAATAGTGACGTTCCCGCCCGGGTTGAAGGTGCCGTCCGCGTTGCCCTGCATCAGCCCGTACTCATAAGCCAGGGCTATGGTCTTCTGCTCGTCGAAGCCGTACCATTGAGTCTCGTCGACGTCCGGAAATAGGCCTCTGGTGTAGGTGTTGCTCTTTTTGAAGTTGTCCATGCTGCCCGCCGCCGCAGTCACAGTCAGCGTGAAGGTGTGCTCCGCATCCGGCACGACTCCGTTTGACACCTTCAGCTTGACGATATATGTGCCGGCCGCGAGCCCATCGGCGATGTCCAGCTTGTTCGTCCCCTCGTTCCAGGTGATCTTCTCGTTGCCGGATATGATCGTCACTACCGGCTCATTTGGGCCATCGATGGTGAAAGCTGCGGAAGACGTCTTAGCGTAACCCTCTTCGAGCGTCATGGCCTCCGGCCCCGTTATCTTTGGCGCGACAAGCTCCTCGTCCTCTTCTACGGTCAAAGTGAAAGTCAAAGTAGCGTCCGGGGAGACGCCGTTGGAAGCCTTCAGCACGACAGGGTATGTACCGGCTTCCAGTCCCGCCGCTATGGAGAGATAGCCATCTTCATCTATCGTGATAGCCGCGTTGCCGCTTTCTATCCTGATGACAGGCGTCGGCGCGCCCGTGGCGGTGAACTGCCCGATATCGGCGGCTGTATCCGCGGCGGAAAGCGCTGCGTACCCTTCGGTAATCGTGAAGGAGGACTCGCCGTGTATCGTCGGTGATGTCATCCCGGTGAGGTTCACTGTCTCTACGGGGATGAAGCCTTTGTTCGAGCCGTTTGAGAGGGCGACCCCCGGTTTCCCGTCGACCTGGTCCCATTTCGCTGTCGTGCCGTCGTTTGTGGCCAGATTGGCCGACGAACCGGCAGCGACCGATAATGTATCAATGTTGCTGTCCCATCCGCAGATCGCGGCAGGGGCTGTTATTGTCGGCGTATGGCCTGCCGGCATATGGACGACCGCATTGTTGACGTCGTCTCCGGTAATTACTGTGGCGCGGCCGAACACGCAGCCGCCGGTGATCTTTATAGGGCTTGGGGTATTGTAGCCGGAACTTATTGCGCTCTTGCCATAGCTGACGACCGTGCCGCCGCTGACAACGAGGCTGCCCGCGCCCGCCACAAGCGCGTTTTCATTATATATGGCATTGCTTTTCTCTGAACTCACGGTTCCGCCCCTGACGACAACCGTCTGGGCCCTGAAGTAAATCCCAAAACCGCCAAAGGTACTTACTGTGCCGCTGTTCACGTTGATCTCGGCGTCTCCTGAGATGCTGCAGATTACAGCGGCGTCAACTGTGCTCAGCGAGCCGCCGGTCACTTCTACGATTGGTTCCCCGCCGGGTATGTAGATGCAGTAGTTCAAAGAGTCCATTTCTGTGACCTCTAAAGAGCCGCCCTCCGGAATCTCAAAAATGCCTCTGCCGGTCAGTTCGATCAATCTCGCTCTGCCGGAGTAGTCGGCTTTCCAAAGAACGATAGTATTGGCGTCGATATTGAGAGACAGCGTGTTAGTAACTCCGGTGACGGTTCCGGTAACCTCCACGGTGCTGCCGACAACTCTCGCCGCCAGAGCACCGTCGCCGCCATGGGCGAACTCGATGATTGTCGCTGCAAGCTGCATCGCGTTTTGCGCCCTCGCAGTCAGCGGCATGGCTGCAAACATGCTGAAGACCATCGCCAGCGCGAGCAGGGCAGGGAGCGCTTTTTTCCTGATAAGTCGTTTCATGTGAAATATACCTCCAAAAGTTGTAGTCTGGATAATGCAGAACAGCAGTTAAAAAGTACGTTGAAAATGTATCACAATCCACCTGTTTTGTAAACCTGTTTAGTGAACATTGGCAAGAAAGGTGGAGATAATGTGCAGTACACAATATCGAGCAAAGTTGAAAGTGGTCAAAATGACCACTTTCAAAAAGGGTGGGTAGAAGCCATGTCCCATACTGCCTAGGGCAAAAGGGCGGACACAAGGCCCGCCCCCCAACTACTAACTACTACCTACTAACTACTAATTACCCGTACGTGTATCCTGTTCTGCGTATTGCCGGGAGGATCACGCGCGCGATGATCGCGGCCGCCTGGGCGCGGATAATGTTCGCGTTGGGCGTGAACGTGCCCGCATCGTCGTTGCCGGTGAGGATGCCCGCCTCGTACATCATGAAGATCTGATCCTTGTAAGGCGTGCCGTTATCGACGTCCGGCAGGGACTTCACCGTGTTGACCTCCGGGAGCTCTTCCGCAGGCACCGCGCTCGCGAAAATGTAAACCATCTCGGCCCTCGTGGCGGGGCGCTCATAATCGCTGAAATCGCCGGCCTTGATCATACCGTTCGCGATGGCGTAGTCGATGTATACCTGGAACCACGGGGTGCCCTCGACCAGCGTCTCGCCGCCGCTGTAGATGACGTGCACCCTGCAAGCCACGGCAAGTGCCTCGACGACCTTGAAGTTGCCGTTCGGGTTGAAAGTGCCGTCCGCGTTGCCCTTCATGAGCCCGTACTCGTAAGCCAGAGCTATCGTCTTCTGGACGTCGTAACCGTACCACGCAGTCTCATCCACGTCCGGGAACTGGCCCCTTATATATGTGTTGATCTTCTCGAAGTTGTCCATTCCTGATGCGGTGGAGCCCTCGCCAACGGTCAGCGTCGCTGCTTTGGAAGCAATGTCGTCTATGGTGACTGTGAAATAGTATGTGCCTGCTACGGCGGCCTCGGTCGCCGTCATAGTAACCGTCGCGGCGTTTGAGGCAACGTTTGAGACCGCCGCAGTAATTCCGGCCGGAGCTGTCCCTGCGACCGTGCCGGCGGCGTCTGTGAACCATGCGACGGCGCCCGCCTTGCCGTTGTCAATGTTCGCTGTCGTAACGGGGAATGTGACCGTGCCTGCAGCAGCCGCAGTACCCGGAGCAAGCTGCCCGGCCTGCGCGCCGACTGTCACAGTCTTTGCAGGACCCACAACCAGAGTGGCAACGGCTGAGGTTACTCCGTCAACCGTCACTTTGAAATAGTATGTGCCCGCGACTGCGGTGGCCGCCGCCGTCATCGTCACCGTCGCGGCGTTTGAGGCAACGTTTGAAACCGCCGCCGTGATCCCGACCGGGGCCGTCCCTGCAGCCGTGCCGGCGGCGTCAGTGAACCATGCGACGGCGCCTGCCTTGCCGTTGTCAATGTTCGCTGTTGTAACTGGGAATGTGACCGTGCCTGCAGTAGCTGCAGTACCCGGAGCAAGCTGCCCGGCCTGCGCGCCGACGGTCACAGTCTTTGCCGGACCCACAACCAGAGTAGCAACGGCTGAAGTTGATTCGTCAATCGTAACCTTGAAGTAGTATGTGCCCGCGACTGCGGTGGCCGCCGCCGTCATAGTAACCGTCGCGGCGTTTGAGGCAACGTTTGAAACCGCCGCCGTGATTCCGGCCGGGGCTGTCCCTGCAGCCGTGCCGGCGGCGTCTGTAAACCATGAGACAGCGCCTGTCTTGCCGTTGTCAATGCCGGCCGTCGTCACAGGGAATGTGACCGTGCCGGGGGTCCCCGCAGTACCCGGAGCAAGCGGCCCGGCCTGTGCTCCGACGGTTACAGACTTTGGCGAGGGCGGCGTAACCGTAATGCCTTTTATCGGGATGAAGCCGCTGTTCACGCCATTCACAAGGTTGATTCTGGGTGAGCCGCCGACCGCAGCCCATTTCGCAGTCGCGGAGGGGTCGTTGGTAATCAAATCTTCAGATGTGCCGGACTCGTACGACGTTTTGGCGCCCGACTTGGTCCAACCGCATACTATGGCCGGGTTTGCGATTGCGGGCGACGCCGGACCGGTCGAAATGATGACCGCTGTGTTACTGTTTGGTCCATAAACGACCGTGCCGCGACCGAACACAAGACTATTGCCGCTTATTTGGACGTCACAGTGTGCACCTGAGCCTTGACGGATAGCGTTGCTGTTCGAACTCATGATAGTGCCGCGTGTGATTATAAGCTGTGATTCGGAAGAGAAGTCGTAAGCAATGCCATTTTCAGAGCTGATATGGCCGCCTTGAATCTCGGCGGGGCCTCCGGTCTGACGTATTGCAGAACCGTTAACAGACCTTACCTCACCACCGGCCATTTTCAGCGATGATGTTGCACCAATTATCTCTATAGCGTTGCCGGAAACCGCATTCACTACGCCGTCAATTATCCAGAGGGTGGAGCCGCCGGAAGCTCGCAGGCAAGGTCCGGTTCCGTAGTTTGATATTTCACCGCCATCCATCTCGAAAATCCCGCCGCCTTGTATGTGGACCATCCTATCTGGGTTGCCGCCTTCGCACACCGCGTTCCAACAGACCGTCACGCTGCTGTCTATGTCCAGAAAAAGTGTTTGGTCCGCCATCTCATCCGTGTACCCCGTAACCACTACTTGCCCGTTATATTCGACGTTGGGAGTCGCTCTGAAAGGGGAATAGCCTGCTTCGGTTAAGTAAAAAGCGTTGATATGCGCTGCCAGCCACTGTGCTTCCTCCGCTGCGCTCGCGGCGCTCGCTGTCAGCGGCATCGCTGCAAACAGGCTGAAAACCAGCGCCAGCGCGAGCAGGGTGGGAAGTGCTCTTTTCCTGATAAGTCGTTTCATTGCATAGTCCTCCGTTTCATTTTTCGTACTGTCACAGCTCGTCATTGCGGGCTTGACCCGGACAATCCCGCGCGGGAAAGCGTATAACTCATGGGATTGCGGCTCCTCGCAATGACGAGAGGAGTGTTGAACAGTTACAATTCTGTTAGAAAATATATCACAATCCACCTGCTTTGTAAACCTTTTTGGTGAACATTGCTAAGTCTGAATTAATATGTTATGCTCATATTATACTTAAAGGGAAAGGAAGCGGATTTCATGAAACTCGGGATCATCGGAGGCGCCGGGCTGCTTGGCGCTACGACTGCGTACTGCGTCGCGCGAGAGGGAATCGCCCGGGAGATAATGCTTGCCGACGTGCGCGAGAATGTCGCCATCAGCCACGCCATGGACATAGAGCAGGCTGTCTGCGAGTATTCCTCTGTGGGAATATCGGCAGCCGGTATCGATGATTTACAAAACTGCGATATAGTACTCAACGCTGCGGGGGTGCCCGAAATGAGCGCAGCCTCACGCGACGACTATCTTGCCGGCAATATGAAAATAATACGCGAGCTGGCGGAAAACATCAGCCGGTGGAGCGCCGCGCCGGTCATCCTGAGCGCGACAAACCCTATCGATGTGCTGAACTACGCCTTGTACAATATGACAGGGCTGCCTCGCGAGAGATTCATAGGATTCTCGAGGAATGACACGCTGAGGTTCAAATGGGCAATAGCAAAGGAAACGGGAATCCCCGCCTCGCAGATTGAGGCGCTTGTCATCGGAGAACACGGAGAAGGGCAAGTCCCTGTGTTCAGCAGCGTCAGGGTTGGGGCGAGCGAAACCCCGGATAGGGGGCACAGGCCGCCTTCCGGGGAGGATATCGACACGCCGAGGGTGCAAAGTGCGGCCGGGTCACGCATACAGTACGGCGCTCCGGGCCATACCGTCGGCGGCGAGCGGGAAAGCAATAGCGCTGAATCGAAGCAAAAGCTTGAGTTTGCCGCCGACCGGAAAGAGCGAATTATCGCAAGAGTGAACTCATGGTTTGGGGAGTATCAGAAATTGAACTCCGGGAGATCGAGCGGGTGGACCTCCGCCGTCGGCCTGTGCCGTATCATCGAGGCGATCTCAACCGACAGCGATGAAGTGATCCCGTGCTCGGTGATACCCGGCGGCGAATACGGCTTCAGCGGGCTGAGCATAGGCCTGCCTGTGCGCCTGGGCAGGGCGGGCGTGCGCGAAATCGTCGAAGTCGGCCTTGATGGAGAGGAAAAGGCGTCCCTGTCGCTCGCCTGCGCAAAAGTGAAGAAGCTGATCGGTATGTAGCAAGACAGGGGGACGGTTTGGAGTTCGAATCCCGCCCCCCCTTGTCTCTGTCCAAGGATTTACGGAGAACTTGCGGAAATTTTTGGTTGAAGCCAATTATTGGCTTCAACCAACCCGTGTGAGCGCTGCTCATGGCAAAAGGGCGAACACAAGGCCCGCCCCTACAAGTTTGCCCGTAATTATATCATCGCCTCTAGGCGAAACCACAACTACTAACTACTACCTACTAATTTCTAACTATCAACTACCCGTACGTATTGCCGCTCTTGCGCTCCGCAGGGAGAATGATCCGCGCGATTATAGCTGCCGCCTGGGCGCGGCTGATGTTCGCATTGGGCGTGAACGTACCCGCGTCGTCGTTGCCGGTAAGGACTCCCGCCTCGTACATCATGAAAATCTGCGCGCTGTAAGGCGTGCTGTTCACGACGTCCGGCAGAGACTTCACCGTGTTTACTGCCGGCAGCTCCTCCTTGGGTACTGCGCTTGCGAAGATGTAGACCATCTCTGCCCTCGTGGCTGGCCGCCCGTAATCGCCGGCAAAATCCGTCGCCTTAATCATACCGTTCGTGATGGCGTAGGCCACATATACTTCAAACCACGTTTCGCCTTGAACCAGCGTTTCGGCGCCGCTGTATATGACATGCACCCTGCAAGCCACGGCGAGAGCCTGCGCAATGGTGACGTTCCCGCCGGGGTTGAACGTGCCGTCGTCGTTGCCCTGCATTAGCCCGTACTCATAAGCCAGGGCTATGGTCTTCTGCTCGTCGTATCCGTACCATTGAGTCTCGTCCACGTCCGGGAACTGTCCTCGGGTGTAGGTGTTGACCTTCTTGAAGTTCGCCATACCGCCGCTTTCTGCGCCATCTTCGGCTTTCACCGTCAGGGTGAACGTATGTTCAGCTTCGCCTAAGGCCGTCTTTACGGAAAGGACGACGGTGTATGTCCCCGCTTCGAGGCCGTCGGGAATGTCCAGTTTATTTGTCTCTTCGTTCCAGGTGATGCGCGCGATAGCCGGGGTAATGGAAAGAGACGGTGCGGCTGCGCCTAGAACGGTAAAGGCTTCAGACGACTCGTCTTCGTAGCCCTCCGTGAGCTCCATGGAGGCAGGGCCAGTAATCTTTGGCTCCCCGGCGACGTTGACTGCGACAGTCTTGGTCGCCGGCGTTATCGCGTGTCCGGCGATGCTTACAATCACGGGCTTGCCGTTTTCCACCGTGATGTCGGATATCGCCAGCGTACGCGTCAAGCCAGAGCCTGTGAGCGCGCCCTTCGTGGCTCCTGTAACAGTGATGTCGTCCGCCTTGAGTGCGCCCGGGTCTTTGTCGAAGGTCATCGTCAACTTCGTCGTCGTAACGCCACCGTTAACGCCGTCTGCCGTTAAATCTGTCCAGGTAACGCCCCCGGTATCCGATCCTTCCTTGACCCAGACGTAGCTTGTGCCGTCGGTGTACTCGAGGTATCCGGGTTTTGATGACGTAGGTGCATGGTCATCTTTTGTCAGGCTTTTAGTACCGACTCTTATATACGTGCCTCCAGGTTGCACCGTGATCGTACCTTCAACCGTGACCTTGCCGCCGCTAAAAGCATACACTCCGGTGCCGGTTTCTCCCAGCACCGTGACATCGCCGGTAATTGTCAGTTCGCCGTAGACGCCAGCGCCGCCACCACCGCCGTCTGCGTTCTCTCCCGTTGACGTAATGTTTGTCACAGTGATTGATGCGTCTTTGTTAATAATATCAACGCCAACCGCTCCGCTTGTGACATTGAAAGCCCCGTTGGAGGGATCCTTAAGTTTTAGATGGGCTGCATTCCTTACTGCAAACGCCATGCTAGTAGTGAACTTGACGTTAAGAGTAAAGCCATTGAGATCAAGAGTGAAATCCTCGCTGTTCAAAATGAGCTGATCATTGTAGTTTATATTCGTTAGTAGTTTGATGGTCTCGCCTGTCTTCACTGCATTCAAAGCGTAGCGGAGACCCCCATACTGCACCGAACCAATGCTGCATACGGCTTCGGTGGGTTGATCCGGCGTACCTTTTACCCAGACGTAGCTTCTGCCGTCGGTGTACTCGAGGTAACCGGGCTTCGACGAGCCAGGCTCGTAGTCGTCTTTGGTTTTTATGCTGTTACCAACCTTGATGTAAGTTGCGCCCTCAGGTACAGTAATAGTACCGTCGACCGTGACCTTGCCTCCACTAAAGACTTCCACTCCTATGCTGTCTGCTCTCTGCGTTACCACATTACCCGTGACAGTCAGATCGCCTACGCCGGTTACGTATGCGCCACAATGTCCATTGGTGTAATCACCGGTAGCGGTCGCGTTTGTCACAGTAACAACACCGCTGATATGTGCTCCGGTAATTCCGATTACATTGAAGGCTCCATTGGCAGGGTCTAGTAGCTTTATATCACCTAGATATACGTACAGCGCGATCTCCGAGCAAACAACGTTCAATGTGAAGCCATTGAGGTCAATTATAACGTCCTTGTCTTCTATGTTGAGACGTCTGTCGTAGTTTATATCCGCCAGCAGCTTTAGGGTCTCGCCTGTCTTCAACGCCGCCAGCGCTGCGTCAAGGGTGTAATAGCCGTTCGAGCCTATGCTGCACACAAGGGCTGACCCGAATGCCCCTGCTGTCAGCGGAGCCATAGCCAGCAGGCTGATAACCATAGCCAGCGCGAGCAGGGTTGGGAGTGCCCTTTTTCTGAGAAGTCGTTTCATTACATAGTCCTCCGTTTCATTTTTAAGTCCGGTCAATAATGCTCAGTTGTGCAAAAACTGATGGATAAAATCGCGCATTAATAGCTGTCTACAGCTATTAATACCACAATCCACCTGTTTTGTAAACCTATTTTGTGAGCATAGCCAAGCCGGTTTACCAACATATATATACCAAGCAAAGTTGAAAGTGGACATTTTGTCCACTTTCAAGCCTTCGTTAGAATCTCCCGAGACTGCCGGCGCAACGCAGCATTTTGGTTGAAGCCAATAATTGGCTTCAACCAACACGTGTGAGCGTTGCTAATGGGAAAAAGGGTGGACACAAGGCCCCCCCTGTCTTGCTGAAAATCAGTATCCGGCATCTCTACTCTTGTATGTGTAAATGCTCTTTTATCGCTTCTTGCAAAATGCCGGAAAAGTTGATGTTTGCGCGTTCTGCCCTTTCGTTCAGCCACATTGGTATTGAAAGCGTCTTCTTGACAGACTTGTTTTCATAATAGCGACGGTAAAACTCCGTATCGCAGCATATGAGTGAAACAACGCTGGCTTCGTTTGCTTCAACGTTTTTACAATCAGAGGGTGTGGGGATTGTCCTCTCGTCCTTTTCCATGTCGTATAGCGTTAAGCACAAAACATCTTCAGCCATTTCGATTGCATCCGCCATATCGTCGCCGCCGGTAAAGCAGTCTTCAGTATCCGGGAATAATACCGAATATTTGCCATCATCTTCTTTTGTAAAGACCGCCGGAAATACATACTTAGCCATTATGAGCATCCTCTCCGTAAGGTGCATGGTTACTTATTTATATCACGTATCCGATACGTATTCGAGCGTTTTTTGCGCTGTGTGTAAATCGGGAATAAGCCGACCGTGCTTCTGTCCAAGGATTTGCGGAGAACTTGCGGAACATTTTGGTTGAAGCCTATTATTGGCTTCAACCAACCCGTGTGAGCACTGCTCATGGCAAAAGGGTGGACACACGGCCCGCCCCTACGCAACTACTAACTACTAAGGTATCTCTTTGCCGGTGCTGTCGATGTAACCCCATTTACCGCCCTTTTGGACCCGGGCCATGCCATCGCTGAAATCGTCAGCATCGTCATAGAACGTTGGGGTAATCTCTTTTCCGGTTTTATCTACAAAACCTCTTTTGCCGTCGAGCGTGACCCGCGCCAAGCCTTCGCAGAAATCCCTCGATCCTTCATACTTGATAGGCACGACGGCCGTTCCTGTTGTGTCGATGAAACCGACCTTGCTACCCAGCTTGACCCAGGCCATGCCCTCGCAGAAGTCGCCCGCATCGTCATAGAACGTTGAGGTGATCTCTTTCCCCGTTTTATCGACGAAGCCTCTTTTGCCGTTGAGCACGACCCGCGCCAAACCCTCGCAGAAATCCCATGATCCGTCATACTTGATAGGCACGACGACAGCTCCCGTTGTGTCGATGAAACCGACTTTATTATCCAGCTGCACCCAAGCCATGCCCTCGCAATATTCCCGTACCCCTTCGTACTTGATCTCCACGACGGCCGTTCCTGTTGTGTCGATGAAACCGACCTTGTTACCCAGCTTGACCCAGGCCATGCCCTCGCAGAAGTCGCCCGCAGCGTCATAGAACGTTGAGGTAATCTCTTTCCCCGTTTTATCGACGAAGCCTCTTTTGCCGTCGAGCACGACCCGCGCCAAACCCTCGCAGAAATTCCACGATCCGTCATACTTGATAGGCACGACGATATTCCCGCTGCTGTCGATAAAACCCCATTTTTCGTCCTTTTTTACCCGGGCCATGCCCTCGATGAAATCGTCCGCATCGTCATAGAACGTTGGGGTGATCTCTTTTCCGGTTTTATCTACAAAACTTCTTTTGCCGCCGAGCGTGACCCGCGCAAAACCTTCGCAGAAATCCCTCGATCCTTCATACTTGAGAGGCACTACGACTTTTCCCGTCGTGTCGACAAACCCGCCTTTGCCGTCGAGCCAAACCCAGGCCATCCCTTCGTGGAAATTTCTTGTGTCTTCGTAGATAATCGGCACGACGACCTTGCCTGTCTTATCGATGAACCCATGTAACTCGCCAACTTTCACCCGGGCAAACCCCTCTGAGAAGTTCGCGGCGGCGTCATATTTAGCGAAAGCGGGCGCAGTCTCGCCCTGCGCGGATGGCGGGTATGTCTTACCCTTGGCCCTTGTCGCGGGGAGGATTACGCGGCTGATGATTGCGGCCGCCTGTGCGCGGATTATATTAGCGTTGGGCGTGAATGTGCCGTCGTCGTCGTTGCCCATGAGGACGCCGGCCTCGTACAGCATGAAGATCTCCTTGTTGTAGGGCGTGCCGTTATCGACGTCCGGCAGGGACTTCACCGTGTTGGCCGCCGGGAGCTCTTCCGCAGGCACAGCGCTCGCGAAGATGTAAACCATCTCGGCCCTCGTGGCGGGGCGTTCATAATCGCTGAAATCGCTTGCTTTGATCATGCCGTTCGCGATGGCGTAATCGATGTATACCTGGAACCACGGGGTGCCTTCGACCAGCGTCTCGCCGCCGCTGTAGATGACATGCACCCTGCAAGCTACGGCAAGAGCCTCGACGACCTTGAAGTTGCCGTTCGGGTTGAAAGTGCCGTCCGCGTTGCCCTTCATAAGCCCGTACTCGTATGCCAGGGCTATCGTCTTCTGGACGTCGTAGCCGTACCACGCAGTCTCATCCACGTCCGGGAAGTTGCCCCTGATATATGTGTTGATCTTTGCGAAGTTGTCCATGGACGAGGGAACGTCGCCTACGGTCAGCATGAAGGTAAACTCGGCGTCCGTCCCGCCTTCTATGATTGTGCAGGAAGCGGGCTGCGTCGGAATCGTCGTCGGCGCCGGTGACGCACTCGCTGTCAGCGGCACGGCCGTCAGCAGGCTGAAGACCATCGCCAGTGCGAGCAGGGTGGGTAGCGCTTTCCTCTTGAGTAGTCGTTTCATGTCAATAAACCTCCGAAAGTTGTAGTCTGGGTATCTATACTTGTTGTCTTGATATCAATACTTCGATTGTGAAAATTCCGTTGAAAAAATATCACAATCCACCTGTTTTGTAAACCTGTTTAGTACCTTACAGGCAAACTAACACAATCAAAAACACGAAACTACGTAACTCTCGTCTATATTCTGACTCCTGAATTCTGGTATTGTACATTGGGTTGTGGGTGCAGCCCACCTTAGTGAACTACGAGTACTTGGCATTGCACAGGTACTATACCGCGTTTTGGTTGGTGCCCGTAATGGGCACCAACCAAATGTATGTACGGCACTTGAGGTAAAAGGGCGGTCACAATGCTCGCCATGCCCCTTTGCTATGTGCTGATCAGGGGAACATATTCCTTGAATATATAGAAAATAAGGTATTGTAATACTGTAATTACTATGTTATACTCATTTTGCTCGCAACAGAGGCGGTGCAAAGCCGGCTGCGCCGACTCTAGATGATGGCGGGAGTTTTGTCCAAGGCTCCTAGTATTCATACTAAACGTGAATATCGTGTCCGCCGCAGGCGGAGGATTGGGGTAACGCAGTGATTACACGCATAGTTGCAGATAGCATCCGCGAGGAGATAGCATCAGGCAGGAAAGCTGTAGTATTGCTTGGAGCGCGTCAAGTTGGAAAGACTACGCTCCTGCGCACGCTTTGTGGTGAAAGCGAGGACGTACTGTGGCTCAACGGGGACACAACAAGTACCCGCACATTGCTTACGGCGCAGAGCATTGAGCAACTGCGCGTGATAATCGGCAGGCACAAGATACTGGTTATTGACGAAGCGCAGCGAGTGCCGGACATTGGACTTGTGCTGAAAATAATAATCGACAACATTCCTCAGGTGAAAGTCGTCGTGACAGGAAGCTCATCGCTGGATTTAGCCAACACAACAGCGGAGCCGCTTACCGGGAGAAAACGACAGTATACGCTGTACCCCCTATCATTTGCCGAAATGGTCCGGCATAGTGGATTGCTTCCAGAGATGAACCTGATACATCATCGGCTAATCTATGGCTATTATCCCGACGTCGTGAACTCCCCGGCGGAGGAACGCCGTCTGCTGCAGGAACTGTCGGACAGCTATCTGTACAAAGACATTCTCGCTCTTGACAAAGTAAGAAAATCTGAGAAGCTGACCCGCCTGCTCAGAGCGCTGGCGTATCAAATCGGCAGCCAGGTCTCGTTCACAGAGTTGGGGCAGTTGTGCGGGCTTGACAACAAAACGGTAGAAAACTATATCTCGATTCTCGAAAAGACATTTGTCGTAATCCGGCTCGCTTCATACTCGCGCAACCTACGCAATGAACTGAAAGCGAGCAGAAAGATATATTTCGCCGACAATGGGATACGCAATGCGCTGATAGCGGATTTTAGGCCTCTGGAAATGCGCGATGATGTTGGGAAGCTGTGGGAAAACTTCCTTGTCAGCGAGCGTTTCAAACGTAACGCATATACTGAAAGCTACGCCAATCCGTGGTTTTGGCGCACGCAGGCGCAGCAGGAGATAGATTATATCGAGGAAGAGGACGGGCGATTGTCAGCATTCGAGTTCAAGTGGAACCCGTCCGCGAAAGCGAAGCACCCGAAAGCGTTCCAAACAGCGTATCCCGGCAGTTCATTCACAGCGATCCACAGGGATAACTTTGCGGACTTTCTGCTGCATTGACGGCAAGACAGGGCAAGACAGGGGGACGGTTCTCTTGTCTTGGCAAGCCAAGACAAGAGAACCGTCCCCCTGTCTTGCCCCTACGATATCTCTTTGCCGGTGTTGTCGATGTAGCCCCACTTATCGCCGATCAGGACCCGGGCCATGCCTTCGTAAAAAATGTCCGCGTTGTCATAGAAAGTAGCCGTGATCTCTTTTCCGGATTTATCAACAAAACCTCTTTTGCCGTCGAGAGTCACACGCGCCAAACCTTCGCAGAAATCCCTCGATCCGTCATACTTGAGAGGCACTACGATCGTGCCTGTTTTGTCGATGAACCCGCCCTTGCCGTCCAGCGAAACCCAGGCCATCCCATCGCGGAAAGCTTTCGCCCCGTCATACTTAATCGGCACGACGACCTTGCCGGTCTTATCTATGAACCCAAGTAACTCGCCTATTTTAACGCGGGCAAACCCCTCTGAGAAGTTATCGGCGCTGTCATACTTAGCGAAAGCGGGCGCACTCTGGTCGTCCTGCGCGGATGGCGGGTATGTCTTACCCTTGGCCCTTGTCGCGGGGAGGATTACGCGGCTGATGATTGCGGCTGCCTGCGCGCGGATAATGTTCGCGTTGGGCGTGAACGTGCCGGCGTCGTCGTTGCCGGTGAGAATGCCCGCCTCGTACATCATGAAAATCTGCGCGCTGTGCTGAATGCTGTTATCCACATCCGGCAGAGTGTTGACCGTGTTGATTGCCGGGAACTCATTTTCGGGCAAGGCGTTCGCAAAAATGTAGACCATCTCCGCTCGCGTCGCGGGGCGATTGAAGTCCGAGAAGTCCCGGGCAGTAATGATGCCGTGCTCAATCGCGTAGTCGACGTAAACCCGGTACCACGGGTCGCCCTCAACGAGCGCATCGCTGCCGCTGTAGATGACATGCACCCTGCAAGCCACCGCCAGAGCCTGGCCGACCGTGACGTTGCCGCCGGGGTTGAAGGTGCCGTCTGCATTGCCCTTCATAAGACCGTACTCATAAGCCAGGGCTACAGTCTTCTGCTGGTCATATCCGTACCACGCGGTCTCGTCCACATCCGGGAACTGCCCGCGCACATAGCTGTTGACCTTGATGAAGTTATCCATCGGCGATTCGCCGCCGCCCTCTTCCCCCTCCTCCTCAACAGTCAGGGTGAAGGTGTGCTCGGCTTCCGGGTCGATTCCGTTTGAGGCTTTGATCGTGACGGCGTACTCGCCGGCTTCGAGCCCTTCGGCTATGCGCAACGCTAAAGCATCCCCGTCCCAGGTGATCTTCGCATCGTCGGAGTCTATCGTCACTTCCGGCGCCGGGGTGCCGGTTATGGTGAAGGCTTCAGTAGCAATACTCTCGTAGCCTGCTTCGAGTGTCATAGTCGCCGGACCCGCTATCGTCGGCGCGGAAGGGTTCCCAAACGTCCACTTCACGCTGTCTGAATAGACAGTCGTGACGCCGTTGGTCACGGCGCAGCGGTGCGGGGCGTCTTTGTATAGCCACCATTCCGGGTCGTCGATTATCGCATAGCTAAGGGTCGCTCTTCTGCCCCCGCTCCAAAAAGTTGTGGTACCGCTTATATCCTCCCACTTTGAGCCCTGCTCGTTATACATCTGCCACTGGTAGGACAAAGGCTCGCCCGTCGCCTCTACGGAAAAGCTTACGGTAAAAGCCATTTGGTCTCCGTATGGATATCTCTCCGTAAGGGGCGTTACCACGATGTCCGAGGGCTGCTTCGTTATCACGGGGTCAACGCCCTTGATGACAGTCACCGTGAAGGTGAACGTCGCGTCCGGGGAAGCGCCGTTTGAGGCTTTGAGAACAACGGGATATGTCCCGGCCGTTAGCCCTTCTGCTATGCTCAGAACCCTGTCGCTGTTTTGGTGCAAAGTGATTTTGGCGTCGCCGCTGACCTTGGTAACTACCGGTCTCGGGGCCCCGTCAAACTGGAACTCGCCGGGTGTGCCCGCAGTACTCGTCGCTGCGTACCCTTCGGCGAGCGTCAGGTTGAGGGAGGTAGGGTATGTGAGCGTCGGCGGCGTCCCGGTCACGGGGGCGCCGGCTACAGGGAGGAAGCTTTTGTTCGAGCCGTTTGCGTAGCTGATCCCGGACTGTCCTCCGACGATGTCCCATTTTACGGTCGTGCCGGTATTCGCGAGCAGAGCGGTGGATGAGCCGATAGCATACGTCGCCGCGCCGCTGCCCTTACTCCACCCGCAGATAATGGCCGAGCCTGTGACCGTGGGCGTGGATCCGCCCGGCTCGGATATAACTGCAGTAGCCGAATCGGTGCCGGTGAGGGTCGTGCCGATGCCGAATAAGACGCCTCCGCTGATGCTGATAAGGTTATCGCTGCGGGAATTGCGGATAGCCCCTTTGCCCATGCTGCAGATCGTCCCGCCGCTTATGGTGAGCGACGAGCCGTTCGTGAATGAGTAGGCGGAGTCCTTCTCGGAGCGTATCGTGCCGCCGCTCACCGTAGCGCTTCCGCCGCGTTGTATGACAGCGATGCTGTCTACGCTGCTTACCACGCCGCCGTTTATATTGAGCATATTCGATACTATGGCCGCTCCGTCGACAGCCTGTCCCGAAGCTGTACCCTGGGAAGCCACTGTACCGCCTGTCACCTTTATTGTGACATGCGCGGTGGTTACGGAGCTTTCATAAATGCAGTTGCCGGTCCCTGTGTTCCTGATTACGCCGCCCGACGCGACCTCGAAGACACCTGCGCCGGTCAGGCTGATAAGCCTGGAGTCGGAGCTGCCTGTCTGTATGCTGCCTGAGTAGTCAGCTTTCCAGACTACTGTGTACCCGCCCGGAATGCGCAGGGGCATGCTGTTTTTCACACCGGTCACGGTACCCGTCACGGTCACGACCATACCGGACGTGCTTACAGCCAGGGAGCCGGAGCCGCCGTGGATGAAGTCCGCGATTGTAGAGGGCGTGGAAGCGATGATATCCTGCGTGACCGTCAGTATCACGATGTCGGAGTATTCTGTGAAATTAGAGCTGGCAAAAGCGCCGCCGAATTTCACAGTTAGTTTTGCCCTGAACTGATATCCGCTATAGCTAAGCGGTACTTTTGTCAGTTTCAGCGAAGTCTTGCCGATAGTGCTCATGTCGATGACTGACGCCGCCCCCGAACTGATATTGCTGAAAGAGATGCCGCCGTTCGTTGAAATCTCCCAAACCACGCTAACGATTTCGTCGGATGTGGTAAAGGTAAAAGACGCGTTTTCGCCCACCTTTATATCCGCGTTGGAGGGCTGCGTTGAGAAGCAAGTGCCGGCCCCTCTGGCCGTTGCGGGGAAGACGGTCAGCAGGCTGACAATCACCGCCAGCGAGAGCAGGAAGGGTACGCCCCTTTTCGTAATAATTCTTTTCATCTTTTGTCCAATCTGTCCGCCTTTAGCGGACGCCATGCAGTGGTTTGTAAATTTGAATTATTAGCTTTCAACACGATGAGGATAACACAAATAGCAACATTCTACAAGCGAAAATTGCATATTCAAGGCAATAGGGGACGGTAAGACAGGGGACGGTTCTCTGTCTTATTGCGAAGCAAAACCCAAGCTTTGTAGACTAAGTCGTATAATAAGACAGAGAACCGTCCCCTGTCTTATACGGAAACCGTCCCCTGTCTTACGGGCGGGCTATAATACAGGGCGCCACGTTGGCGCCCTGTATTGCCGATTTATATAAACTATTTCAATTTCGTGGAACCCCGCGTAATGTGGGGCGGAATGCAGTTGCAGCGCCTGACCGGACTCGTGGGAAGTTTGTCCTTGTCCTACCCGAAGGTTTTGCCGCTTGTCCTGTCCGCGGGTATGATGATCTTGTTGGCGATCCCGGCGGCGTGTGCGCGGGTCATGTTGTCGTTCGGCGTGAAC
>Ga0082212_10002363_pt1 | contig 23983 bp, 13 predicted proteins | sample TergutNt197P3_FD_71548 | JGI IMG/M metagenome (GOLD analysis project Ga0082212, IMG submission 71548) | Neocapritermes taracua P3 segment gut microbial communities from Petit-Saut dam, French Guiana - Nt197 P3 | ecosystem: Host-associated > Arthropoda: Insects > Digestive system > Gut ... | reverse complement strand
CGTCAATACCGCGTACAAACCCGCGCTTCAGTCCATTGCCAGTTCCTGTCATTAGGGTCAGCATAAAAATTCCCCATAACACGCCGAAGGCAGTCAGAAAACTTCGCAGTTTATTCCGACTGATGGTTACCCAAATTTCCTGTATTTTGTCTAAATCAAACATTTCATTCCTCTTTCATTGCTTCCACAGGCGCTATCCTGACTGCTTGCTGTGCAGGGAAATAACCTGCAAGTACGCCTACAACAATCAATACAAACATAGCCATAAATGCAATGTTAATATCCATCGTTGGATTCTCAAAAATGGCAAACTCTTTAATACCGGGGTTATTTTCTAAAAATAACTTAAATAAATGGCTGACACATATTCCCAAAAATAAACCCAAGTATCCAAACATTGTGGTGATGCAAACGGCTTCCGCAATGATGCTTTTGAGAATGGAAGACGGTTTTGCTCCCAAGGCTTTGCGGATACCAAATTCCCGCGTCCGCTCTTTGACCGTTATCAACATAATGTTGCTGACGCCGACCATACCCGCGAAAAGCGTACCGAATCCAATTACCCAAATAAAAATGACGATGGCATTGAAAATCCCGATTGCTTGTAGATATATTTTCATTTGGTTGAGCAGGTTGATAGCGACTTTATCTTTGGGGTCAAAACGATGCCGTTCTGCCAGTGTTTCAATCAAGCGGTTATTGAATGCTTCATTTTCTTTATTCGTGTATAAATCCTTAACGCCCAGCACGATACTTTTATATCCCCAACCGCCGTTAAACAGGAGTTGAGCCGCCGAAAACGGAATATAGGCTTTTTCAAGATCGACAATGGTATTCTCAACGTAAACACCGATGACTGTGAAAGTCAAACCGCCGATTAACAATGGCTTGCCCACAGGATTTTCGTGTTTATACAACACTTCGCTCAACCGTTTGTTGATGAGGGCTACTTTTTTGCTATCCTTAATATCCAATTCGTTGAAAAGCCGTCCTTGGTTGTCGGCAATTTTGATACCGTTGATTTTTTGGTAATCGGTATGTATTCCCGTACATCTGCCGTATGTATTATTATCGGCATAACTCATTGATACTTCGATTGGAATCATACCCGAAATAAATTCTTTCTCTGAAAAACGATTGTTGTTCAAGAGGTCGAAATCTTTTTGTTCCAGATTGATTTTTCGATTATCGGGAAATCCTTCGTAGGGAATGGAAGTAAACCGTCCCTGTAGTTGTATGACGTTGGAAGAACGTTTTTCAAAAACCGTAACTAAGCCCTGATGTGCGGCATTGGAAGACGACATCATAATTACAAACATGAAAATTCCCCACGAGATAGAAAATCCTGTGAGAAACGTCCGCAATTTGTTTTGCTTAATGGAGTTGAATATTTCCGTCCAATTGTCAGTATCAAACATTGTTTTCTTTTTTCTCTAATTCACGTTTTTAGCAAGTTCTTCAAGGGTTGTTAAAAACTCCGAAGCAATTGTATTCATTTTTTCTCGAGGAATATGATATTCATTCGCAGTGAAGAAAAAATAAATTTTGCCTTCATAATCATATCCAAAACCAAAAATCGTTGAGTTAAACCAAGGCATAGTAACCTCAACCGGAAAAATATCGTTCATTTCAAACTCGGTATTCTTTGGTAAAGGTAACTGTTCTCCAAGATTATCGAATGTAAAATCATGACCTTCATCGACGCAAAGCCTTAGTTTTGTAAAACTCTTTATAAACCTGTGAATATATTCCGAAACAAGAACGGTTTTTCTGAAAGAATAAGACACTGAATGCGCTCCACTTTTGTATATTGGATGATTTTTATCTACTTGCATTTTATAGGCTCTTTCAAAAAGCATTTCGGAAAAATCACGCGCTTGTTCCCATATATCCGTTTCATCGTAAATCTGAATTCTCGGATAAATCAATGACGAAGCTTGAAATAACCAATCTTTTTTTACTGAAGGGAAAAAGCGTCTTGAATCTATTGTAATATGAGCAAAACGTTTAGTCCTTTCAGGCTGAAAATGTTTTTTAAATATCCTTAGGGCTAATATACAAAAATAACTACCTATGGAAGGAACTCCATTTTTTTCGGAAATTTGAGTTAATTTTTCGGTCAAATCTTTTGAAATTCTATAATGCAAATGGTATAATTCATAAGGAGGCCTTTTTTTATTAAATGAATTGAGAAATTCCTTTATCCGCCACTGCTCAAAATACAGATTAGCAAGGATTTTTTGCTTAAAGTTGAGTTTTTCTCCCTGCATGAATTCATCCAAAGATTTGATAGGCAAATATGGCTGTATTTCCTTATTTGGATTATTTAATAGAACGAAAAATTCATTTATAAGTACGGTAATTGACTTCCAATCTAATATTACATGAAGTCCTTTGAATACAAATTCGGAAATTACTTCAGACCTAACCCATAGCACTTTCAACAGTTCTCCTTCTTCACAATTGAACGGCTCTGTTTTGAATTTTTCCTTTTCGGTTTTCCAAGTATCGTCAGAAATCCGCTCAACAATTTTTAGAGGAATAGGAGGAATACCGTTTTCTTCGAAAAAAATGTAATTACCTTTAACGCGAGCGCGAAGACTTGGATGCTTTTCTTGTAATTTATCTAAAGTTAGCCTCACTCTCTCAAAGGGAATATTTCCTTTAACAGAGATAGTAAACGTCATAGAAATCGGTTCACACGACTTGTCGCCGCATAAATGCATGAACCTTTCCGAAAAAAATAATTTACGTTTTACCATCATCGTAACTCGCTTATTCGTCAATTATTTTTGATTCTACCAACTCAAATAAATTTTCAACAGTTTCTTGAGATTTGTACTCTGAAATCGACATGTCGACCCCATATATGTCTTTAATCATAACTGTGATTGCCATACCAATTAAAGAATCATAAGATTCAATATTTTTAAAATCTGTACTTAATGTTAAAGAGATTTTATCTGCATCTACAAATTGTTTCGTAACATTTTCAAGAAATTTTTGTTTGTCCATATTTTTTTATTTATAATTGTTTTTAATAATAACTGCACCCATTGACAGACCAACTCCAAATCCTGCCAGTAATATATTTGGGGTACAAGAATTTACTGTTTTATCTTCGATAGCTCGCTTTAAGGCAATGGGAATTGTAGAAGAGACCGTATTTCCTACATCATTTATTGAAATATAAAACTTCTCAGCCGGAATATTGCATCTGCTTCTAACAAAATTCAACATGTATTTATTTGCTTGATGAAATACAAACAAATTAATATCGTTTAAATTTAAGTTATTCTTTTCAATTACTTTATCAATCAACGGAGGTATTTCAAATGCCGTGAAATTAAAAATTGAATTACCGTTCATAAACAAATAATCATCATTTTTTACAAAATTACCGTCTTCATCATATTCATCTTTTCCGTTTGAGTTAGCGTTTTTCATTCCTCCGTTTCTAACAATTAAGTATTCATAACCTGAGCCATCGGTGCCATAAACGAAATCTCCAATTCGGGCTTTAAAATAATTTTTGTTTGGTTGGGAGGTAACTAAAGTTACAGCCGAAGCATCTCCGAATAAAGTTTTATTTGATTTGTCTTTACTATGGATAAACTTTGAATATGTTTCTGAAGTTACTAATAGAACATTTTTTGCCTGACCTGTTTCCACTAATCCCTTTGCTAATCCCAATCCGTAAATATAGCCTGAACATCCTAAATTGAAATCCAGCGCTCCGCATGACTTTGTTAGATTTGCCTTATGTTGCAAAATACATGCGGTGGTTGGAAGTAAATAATCAGGGCTTTGAGTACACAACAGCAAAAAATCTATACTTTTTCTTTCAATTTCGTGTTCATTAAAAAAGATATCGATAGCTTTAAGAGCCATATCGCTTGAATTCTCATTTTCTTCGGAAATATGCCTTTGGGAAATCCCCGTTTTTTGAGAAATCTTTTCGATCGACCAATCCGGATGTTCTTGACTTAACTCTTGGTTAGTCAAAACCTTCTCCGGCAGATAATATGATATACCGTTAATATATGCCTCTTGCTTATTCATTTATCTAATTCTATTTTTCTGTCCACCCGACAATGTATTTTTCCCGATGTTTTATCGTTTTAATTAACGTATCTTTTATCATTAAATCTTCTCCGTTTATTGATTCTACTTCGTATTGCTTGGGATTTCCCTGCAAACCTACGCCGAGCATCTTTCCGTAAGCCTCTTTGGCTACCCAGAAACGAATGATCCATTCGGCTTCATTCCCTTTTTCTTCCAACAACTGTAATTCGTGGGGAGTGAATGCTGTATCCATAAACGCTTTATCTTTGGGTTCGACTTTCTCAATGTCGATGCCCACAGGTTTATCCGATACCATTGCCACCGCTTCACTACCTTTGTGTGCGATGGATATTTCGAGTCCTATCGCTTCTTCGGGTTCACAAATATAAGGTTTTCCCTGCTCATTATGCTCTATGGATATTTCTATCGGGAAGATGAGCTCGTCTGTTTCTGTTTCCTGCAGATATTTTCTGACACCGTCTTTCACGGCAACTTGGCTTATTAAGTAATCTCTTGCTTGATTTAAATACAAGGAATGGTAATGTTCTCTTTCTTTTGAGTTAAGATACCGTTCATATAGAAAATCTATAAAAGTAGCGTTTGTCTGCGGTTCGATATAGTTAAAAAATATATTTTTATTCAATCGTTCAGCTACGATACACCGTTTCGGCAATAAGATGCCTTTTATTCCTCGATGACTGTAATTCAAACGGCGGCTGTGCCAACCGTTCACTACTGCCCACAGTTTGTTATCTCTTTTGATTATTATATTAAAGATAACTTCATCATCTTTAATGGTATTGGTGCACACCGTAAATTCAAAAATGCCTTCCTGGTCTTGAAAATCCTGATAGAAAATAAGTTCTTCTATACTCATCGGAAACGTAGTTTGTGACTTATCTAGTGCCAAATGACAATAAGTTCCGACCAATTGTCCAAGTGTATCCAATAACGATCCTTTTCCTTCTGCTTTCTTTGCATAAGCCCGAATTCCTTTTTTTGTTACAGCGGTAACTTCTATAATGGTTTGATACTTCGGTTCATGGAACATAAAGTATGTATAGATGTGATGTTTATCGGGTATACTTGCGATGATATTTTCTCCCAAATCAATGGTTTTGGTATATTCATCGGGAGCAATGGGGAAAGTATCTCCCAAAGTGAAATCTCCGTAGGCATGACCGTATAATGTCCATGAAATACAATCGTCTGTTTTCCAAGTTCCATTCATTTTTTCGGCAAACGGTTTTTTAACAGGAATCCATTTCAATACGCCAATGGAATGTATTTGTGTGATTTTTTTACTCGGAATTAATTCCAATGCGTGTTCGCACAAAGTTTCGAGCGTCATCGTAAAAGGAACGACCGGGTTCTTTTCTTCCAAAGGTCTGTTGTCGGGCTGACGGACTACTGCATGGTCAATCACGTAGGGGTGGTCGTCCAAGTTGAAACGTATGGTTTTCTCGACTGTGTTTCCTGCCCTTTTTACTTTAACTTCGCTCTGTGTTTTTTGAATAATACGTCCCCTTGTGTTCGACTGATACCATTTCATCATGTTGTCCTGCAAGGCGACAATTTCGCGCAAATTATTATTTGCTTCCTGCAATACAGTATCGTCCATATCTTCAGCCTCGTATAAAGCAAATATGTTCGAAAGCGCAGAATTACTTTTCCCCGTATAATGATATATCACTTCACGCAGGGCGGGAAATTCTTCGATCATTTTTTGTGTAAAATCCAGAGTTACCAACATTTTTCCCTGTTTTGTGTCGGTAGTGTTTTTGATACCAATCAATTCCTCATTGACGGTTTTTCCTTCTATAAACAACAATGCCGCTATGCGTCGTATTTGCTCAATACCTGTATGGGAAGCGTGAATAGTCGAGATGACGCCCATCGGCTTTCCTTTCAATGTATCTTCAACAAAACCGGTTAAAGGTCCAACACCTACTTGAATAAATACTCTCGCATTGGCTTGATCATACAGTTTGTCGATCAACTCCCTGAACCGTACTGTTTCTTTCAGATGACGAAAAAACAGAGCTTGAAATTCCTCTTGTCCTTTTGGATATTCATCGACAATGGTAGAAGACCATAAAGGGATATTCCCTTCTTTGTATTCCAAAATCTCCACATAGAGATTATAAAAATCTTTCAATGCTTCTTCGGGAAACAAGGGTGTATGATAACCCGACTTGAAAGGTAATATTTGATAAAAAATTTGTTTTTCTTTCAAGCGTTCGGTTAATTGCTTTGAGGCTTTTTCCGTTCCGGCTATGATGATTTGATTGGGACAGTTATCGTTTGCCAAATACAAATCAGGAATTTCTTCGCACCAATGTTTTATTTTTTCATATCCACAGCCTATTGCTACATATATAACGTCAAAAAAAGTATATCCTTCGGGATTGTACAGTCCTATCAATTTCTCGATAGAGTCGGAGGTTACGTATCCTGCAGCTCCTGTTGCGTGCCATTCCCCTAGACTATGTCCGATATTGATGTCGGGGGTTAGTCCCATTTTCTTCAAGGCTTGGTCTAACAGTTTGGAACGGTAGAAATGATTAATCGAATGTCCCAACATGGGGTCTTTTCCAACGGGAACCTGTTTGCATGGAATATCGAAATAATCGACAATGGTTTGCGTTTCGATTTCTGTTCCCGCATCGAAACCAGTGAACATGAACACCACTTTTTCGTCATTGACCAACAGCGGCTCATTTGAAAACCAAATGTCCAATCGTCCTTTCCAAGGCTTGTCTTTTTCTATCAGCGATTTCGCCTTATTCAGTTTATCGGCGGTAGGATTAAATACGACTAAACGATAATTTCCTTTTGAAACGGAATAATCTTCTTTATCTAATTTGGACAATAATTCCTCTTTTGTTTCTGCCGACAAACTGATAACTTTGTCTTTATATATTCCCTGTTTATTATCGGAAATAGTTGCCTGATCAGGATTAGAGTACGGCTTCAGAATGGCATGACCATTAATTCCCCCAAAACCAAAAGAGTTTACGGCTGCCACTAAGGGATATTTTTCCTCGTCCCAATCGGTCAATTCCTGTGCAGGCAGAAAACGGGAATTGAACATCGCTTTCATGGGTTTTTCGCAATGCAGGGTAGGAGGGATTTTCTTGTGATATAAAGCCAAAGCGGTTTTTATCAAACCTGCGATTCCTGCAGCAGGCATGATGTGCCCGATATTGGATTTTACTGATCCGAGCAAAACGGGAGGCGCTGTGTTGTCGCCGAAAAATTCGGTTAATGTGTTGATTTCTACTCTGTCGCCTACTTGAGTTGCTGTCCCGTGCGCTTCCACATAGCCGATTTTTTTCGGGTCCATTCCCGATTTATCCCAAGTCAATTTCAAGGTTTCTATCTGTCCTTTCGTTGATGGTGCCATTACGCTGACGTCCGATCCATCGCTGCATGAGCCGATTGCTTTGATAACTGCATAGATACGGTCGTTGTCGGCTATCGCTTTGTCTAATTTTTTCATTACGACAATACCGACTCCTTCGCCAATCAGCAGACCGTCGGCATCTTCACTGAACGGCGAGATTTGTCCTTTGTAGGATGCTGCTCCGATGATATTAAAGATACTCCAAAAAGCGGGTCCTTGTCCCAAGTGTACACCGCCGGCTAATGCAATATCGCATTGACCGCTCAACAACAGATTGACCGCGTGTTCGACAGCAATCAAAGAACTTGCACAGGCGGCGTCTATGGTATAGGCAGGGCCTCTCATATCGAACTTGTTGGCAACCAAAGATGCCACAATGTTGGATATAACTCCGAATGCCATATCTGCTTGAAAACGACCTAATTGTGCATGGTGTTCTTTTCTAATTTTATCCAGTTCTTCCTCTTGTGCTTCGGGACATAAATGTTTTGCAATCATTTGCAAATAGGTTGAATGGTATATATATTCCGCTACTTTATAGGAAGATATATTGGTAAAACTGCCTTTCCCTAAAATAATACAGCCTTTTTGCAAGGGAGTTTTTTTCTCAAACACATTGGCATCTGTTAATGCTTGCTTTGCCAAGTACAAGGTCAGCAACTGTTCGGGATCGATCCCTTCCGCAGCGACCGGAAGTATGCCGTATTGGAGTGGATCGATTGTGATTGGGTCGATAAATCCGCCTTTGCTAAAATAGAAGCGATCCACTTCCGGCTTTGCGTTTTTGGCAGCAATAAATTGGGAAGCAATGCGTTCCTCCGGAGCATCGACAACTGAATCAACTCCGTTGGCGATGTTGTTCCAAAATTCCTGAATGCTGTTTGCTCCAGGGAAACGGCACGACATTCCTACTATTGCTATATCCTTATCATTCGCCATTCTGCATCAAGTTTTTTAAAAAGTTTTCCACTTTTTCCCTACCTCCTGCAACAATGATTCTTGCGTCTTTTCCATATTTTAGTTCATTGACGAAATAAGCGCCTCCTTCTTTCAACGGAATTAAGGGTACGCCTCTGCGGGCAAATTCGGCTTCTAAGGTTTCCGATACCATTCCTGCACCTTTCCAAGGACCCCAGTTAAATGCCACAATCCGCAAATCCGAATTTAGACTGCTCAAAGCGGCTGTATGGTCGAACACACTGTTTGCCGCTGCATAATCCGATTGTCCTTTGTTGCCGTAGGAGGAAGAAATGCTGCTGAACAGTACGAGCAATTTCAAGTCGTCTTTCATTTCATCTGCAATGACGTGCAGGGGATTGACTTTCGTTTGATATACTTTTTCAAACGATTCCCACGTTTTGTCAACAAAAAATTTGTCGTTCAGTAAGCCTGCCGCGTGAATAATTCCGTCTATTTTTCCGTATTCTTTTCGGATAGATTTTAAGAAAGCCTTGAAATTATCCGTATTTGTTACATCAACAGACCGATATGATACCGTAGCCCCTGTTTTTTCGATTTTAGCAATGGATTGTGCTATTTGATTGGATTTGTATATTTTTTGGATTTTCTTTTCGATTTCGGCGGGGACTTTCATCTTTTCTACCGTAATCAAGTGTTTCCGTATGTCTATCATTGTTTTCAATGAAGCATATACGCCTTCCGGATCTTCTATCTGTTTTGAACGTCCTGCCAAGACATAGCGGCAGGGATATTCCGCTGCTAATTGTGCCGTAAGTTCGGGCGATATTCCCTGTGCTCCGCCCAAAACAACGACCACTGAATTTTTGTCTAATTTCAGATTGGTACTCACATTTGTTTCGTCAGGCATCAAGTCTTCCATTTTAATATTGTAACGGAAACGCTTGCCTTTGTCGTAAATAACTTCGGGGAAATCGTCTTTTTCCGTAAGTTCATCTAAAACCATCTGAGGAAGGTCTTTCTTCACAAAGAGCGTATTGGAAAGAACAGAACGGAATGTTTTTTCGGGATATTCAAGCCGCAAAGTTTTTAAAAGTCCCGAAAAACCCTGTATTTGCTTGACATCTTCCCATTTTTTACCGTTTTCGATTTTTCCCGTTATATCGCTGAAAGTGAAAACCCATTTTAGATGGTTTAACTTTGTCCCTTGAATAAGCGTAAAGAGTTCGCGGATAGTATGGTTTTCAGATGCGTCAGTTCTGTTGATTAAAATCAATCCGTCGCAGGAAGTAATATCCGCATCGGGTTGGATAATATCTGCTTCTGCTCCCGCTTCTTTCAGCAACGATTGGATTTTCTTCAAAAGGGATTTATCACCGTTGTCGAGAATTGCAAAACGTTTTCCTTCGATAGAAATTTTTTCCGTTTTCAACGGATAAGGTTGCAACTCAAAAAGGATACGCGATAATTCAACCGGCTTTTGAGTGTCTTCCTGCTCTTCGATGATTTCCACAATTTCTGCGTCTTCCACCAACGGATTGGAAACAGTCGCTGTGTAAGACGTATTTATTTCCTCTATCCAAGCCATAAATTCGGTCAAAGTTTTGAGTGAAGCCATTTTGATAAAGGCTTCTTCCGAGTTGCCAATGTCGTCGCTTAGATTGAATCTTTCTTTCAATTCGCCAATGATTTCCATACGTTTGATGGAGTCGATACTCAAATCGCCTTCCAAATCCAAATCCATACCCAACATTTCGACGGGATAACCCGTTTTGTTGCTGACTACGTCCAACAATGTGGTCTTGATATATTCCATATCCAAAGGCTGAACGGATTTTTGTTCTTCCTGTTGCGGAACTGCGACTTCATTGGTTATTGCATTGGTTATTGCAGCGCCGGTGGCGATTGTGTCGGTACGTATTTCTTCAATCCATACCATAAATTCATTCAGCGTTTTGAGTGAAGCCATCTTGATAAAGGCTTCTTCCGAGTTGCCAATATCGTCGCTTAAATTCAGTTTGTTTTTCAGTTCGCCGATGATTTCCATACGTTTGATGGAATCTACACTTAAATCGCCTTCCAAATCCAAATCCATATCAAGCATTTCGACCGGATAGCCTGTTTTATCGCTGACCACATCCAATAGCATAGTCTTGATTTCTTCGGTAGTCAAGTTGATAGCGGCTGATACGGCTGAGGCTTGTGCTGTTGGAGCGGGTTGATTTACTTTCACCACTTCTTGAGATTGTGTCGCAGGCGTCTTTGTTTCAATCACAAGGGGCGTTTGCTGTTCAACTGTTTGATGACGTATTTCCTGTGGGTTCTGACCAAAATAACTCAACATCACATCGCGTTGGTTTTGTATCATCGTGCGTACACTTCCAAGGTATTCCATCATAACCTTGTCGGCTTGAGCCGTTGTGTCGGGTGTGAGGCTGTTCTTTGCCAAGGCAGCGAGTTCATTTTCCGAAACCAATTTTAAACCCAAAGGCTCGATAAACGGCATTCCGCCAACATCGGGAAGTTTACCTTCAAAAGGCAGGGCATATTGTCCGTTTACCCGCCAAACCATTTTGGGCTTTCTGTATTTTTCCGCTTGATTGATGTCGATGAATTTGGCGTCCCTTCCCTCGTAGAGTTTTTCGATATTGAAAGTTTTTCCTGTTGCAAGATATTGTGCCAATGCGTGAAGCAGGAAATTGATACCCTCTTTTCTGTTTGCTTCTGTTTGTATGGTTGTAATATCCTCTTTTCCCAAGATGGATTGAGTCAAGCCTGCCAATGCGTTTCCGGGTCCGGTTTCGATAAAGATACGGGCGCCGGCGGCATACATCTGTTCGATTTCTTTACTGAACAGCACCGGTTGTATCAAATGTTCCGACAAACGTTTTTTGATGTCGTTTGCGGTTTCGGGATATAATGCAGCGGTGGTATTCGACCATACCGGCAGTTGCAGTTTTTCAAACGGAACGTCTTTCAGGACATCGGCATAGAGTTCTTTTGCTTTAGCCAAGAGCGGACTGTGGAAAGCACAGGCGACATTGATTTCCTTAAATGCAATGTTTTGCTTTCCAAGTTTTTCCATAAATGCTCGCGTACCTGCGGTAGTACCCGCTAATACCGTTTGTTTCGGCGAATTGAAGTTTACCGCCCATACTTCCGTTTCGTCTTTCAGTAAGGCGTTTAGTTCTTCTACCGGCAATCCGACTGCCAGCATTTTCCCTTTATCGTCCTGTACGGCTTTTAAAATGGCGTTGGCTCGTTCGCGGCTTAATTCTACTAATTTATCAGCATTAAACGCACCGGCAAAACAGAGTGCGGGCAACTCCCCGTAACTGTGACCGGCTACCATATCGGGAGTTATCCCTATGTAACGTAAAAAATCAGCGATGGCATAATCAACAATTCCTAAAACAACTTGTGCATTTCGCGTATCGGTAATGGTTTTATTCCATTCCTTTTTCTCTTCTTCATCAAACGAGGTATGAGGAAAAAGTATCTTTTCATACGCTCTGTTTTGAATTAACAAATCCCTCATAGCAGGAAATGCGACAAATAAATCGCGTGCCATATTGACTCGCTGACTTCCCTGTCCGGAAAAAAGAAAGGCTGTTTTTCCCTGTTTTTCTTTCCGGTAATAGATATTGGGACTGTTATCGTTGAAATTGACTGCCATTATTTCGCGGGACAGGTCTGCCAATGAAGAAGCCAAAATAATAATCTGTACGGGTTTGTCGCTTTCAATGGCTGATGAATAAGATAAATCTTTTAAGGTCAGACTGTTGTTTTTGGAAATAATGTCTTGACCTTTTTTTATTTTTTCTTTGGCTTCTTCTATTGTATCTCCTCTAAATACCAACATTTCGGTAGGAAATATTTTCAAAGTACTCCTGTTGGAAACTTCCGGTCTGTAATTCTCGATGATTGCGTGACCGTTTGCTCCTCCGAATCCGAAAGCGCTGATGCCGGCAATTCGTTTTTCTTCGTTCCAGATATTTGACTGCGTATTGAATACAAACGGACTGACTTCGCTATCGTATTGATTAAGGGGTTTTTCCAAGTGGAGCGTAGGAGGAAGGACGCCGTTATAAACCGACAAAACGGCTTTCATCAATCCGGCTATACCTGCGGCGCATTTGGTATGTCCGATTTGTGTCTTCACTGTTCCCAAACTGGTTTGCCCCGGTATTGCTCCGCCATTCCAAAAGACAGAAGAAGTAGAGGATAATTCTGTTCGGTCGCCGAGTACGGTTCCTGTTCCGTGGGCTTCAATCATTCCAACCTCACAGGGAGATATGCCGGCTTCGCGGTAAGCCCGTTGCATTGCCAATATTTGTCCGTCTCGGTTGGGAGCGGTCAAGCCCATTCCTTTTCCATCGCTACTGCAACCGACTCCTTTAATCACTGCATATATTTTATCTCCATCTCGTTCTGCGTCTTCCAATCGTTTCAGAATAACCACGCCGACACCTTCCCCCAAAGTCATTCCGTCTGCTTTGGCATCGAAAGAAGCACAATAACCGGTAGGCGAAAGGGCATAGGTGGAAGAGAACAGGATATAGTCGTTCAACATACTGTGAAAATCATCTCCGCCAAGCACTACCATATCGGAGTCGCAGTTTGTCAATTCATTACAGGCAAGTTGCAAGGCGGTCAATCCAGTGGCACAAGCCGAACTGACTACATAGTTGCTGCCTTTCAAATTGAGGCGGTTGGATATTCTTCCCGGAGTGATATTCGACAATAGACCGGTGAATGTATCTGTAGTCAATGTTGGCAATCGTTTTTTCAATTCTTCCGGGAGTTCGCCTACAATTTGGCGGTAAGAGGAGCGAAATCCTATCCGGCTTGCCAAATCGGTTAAGGCTTCACCGCCGAAAATAACCGATGTATTTTCTGCATCTTCGGCTGATAATTCGTTGTAGCCGGCATTTTCCAATGCTCTTTTTGCTACTAACAGACTCAATAACTGTAGAGGCTCTATGGAGGCTAAGGATTGAGGCGTCAGTCCAAATTCCATAGGGTCGAAATCGACTGTCGGAATAAATCCGCCGGTTTTAGAGGAAATATAATCGGTATCCGTTGTTCCGGGCTTATAAAAAATAGATTTATTCCATCGTATATCGGGTACTTCCGTTACACAGTCTTTTCCCGTTACAATATTCGACCAGTATTCTTCGATATTGCTCGCTTCCGGCAGGATACATTCCATACCAATCACTGCAATATCCACCGGATTTGAGAGGAAGTCCGGTAGCGGAGTTTCCTTTATTTTCGACAGTATTTTCCGGTTATCTACGGCAACGCTCGTGTGCAGTTGTTTAATAGTGGTTAGTTTATCAATCAGTATGGAAACATCGCCAACCATATACATTCCTTTTTCGTATTGCTCGCTTTCTGTTTGGATTACCGGATTATCTTCTTGAATTTCAATCCCTTTTGATGCAATTCTCAAGCGTCCGACATTCAAACTTTCCAACGCCATACGGGTTTTGAGCGAATCCGTTCCTTCGGAAAGTATCCGTTGTTTTTCTGTATTAAAATAATCCACAAAAGGCGAGGGCAGTATCCGGTTCACTTGTCCCGGAACACTTTCCAAACATACGGTTTGGGTGTTTTCTACGGATAGTTTTTGGTACAGGGGAGTGATTGCTCCGGTTGTTACGATTTCCTTTGTATACAGATAGGAAGTACCCATTTGTATGCCTATTTTTACCCCCCGAGCCGCCAAACCTGCCGACATAATAGAAACGAAAGCGGAAGAGAGAGCATCGTGGATACCTCCTGCAAAAATCGCATTGAATTTCGACAGGTCGTCTTCCTGCAGCAGGCGGTTGATTTGTTTTTCCCATATACACATACTGAAAAATGGACCAATGTGTCCGCCGCTTTCCCTGCCTTCAAAAATGATGTTGGTAATTCCGTCTTTGATGTACTGCTCCAACAACGCAACGCTCGGAGCGTGAATGAAGGTTTTTATTCCGGCATTTTCAAACTGCTTGACAAGAATACCGTAACCACCTGAAATCAAAACTACTTTGGGCTTTGTTTCTACAATTAATTTTGCCTGCTCCTGATACATTTCCGGCATAACAAAACCAAGAAGACTAATCCCCCAAGATTGTTCGCCCAGTAATTCGACTGTTTTTTCTACAGTATCTTTGAGTACCTGACCTTCCATAACGCTTAGTGCCAAGAATGGAAGTCCTCCGGCATCGGCTACTTCTTTGATAAATTCGGGAACATCGCTGACACGCGCCATAGGACCTTGCGTAATCGGATATTTTATTCCCAATTCTTTTGCCAATGGACTGTCAACTCCGATGATATTCAGTTTTTTTGCTTGCAGGATATGGCTGTGCAGGGCTTCATAAAATGCAAAAACCAAATTACGTAGTTTTTTATGTTGCCGGTAGAAATCGACCGCTAATGCGACATCTTGTCCCATAGGCAAATAGTTTGCCGACACGTCAAATCCGTTCAAGAATGGAAGCAAGTCGTTGAAAGAGGGATTGTCCGGAAGTTTCGGAGAGTTTTTCCGAATCAAAACCCTAAAGTTGTCAATCTCGGCTGTTTCACTTCCGTTTAATTTGGTACAAAGTTCTTTCAATTCTTTGGGAGCGCTACATTCCGGAAATGTAACTATTTGAGTATCGAAAATAATCCCTTTTGCTCCTAATCCTAAGAAAGCGGCAGAGGTATGTATTCCTGCCCCTCCCTGTATATAAACTTGTGTGCCTTCTTTTTGGCAGGTTTCCATAATTCCTTGAAAGAGAACAAATGAAGACTCTTTGGCTACTTTTCCGGCGCCTTCGCTTCCTTTTATCACTATGGAAGAAACTTTTTGAGCAACTGCTTGCTTTGCTTCTTCCAATGAATGAATTTGATATAGAATTTCTACGGATTTATTGCCTGAAAAATTTTTGCCGAAAGGCAATATCACTTTTGTCGCTTTATCGGGCAGTTTTATGTCTAATAACTCATCAGAAACGATACATACGCCAAAAGGCTGTTTGATTTTTGAGGATAATTCTTCTAAACTTTTTTCCGCTTTCTTTTTATCTCTGCCGAGATGCAGTATGGGAAAAGCGCCTGCCCGGGCAGTATCAATAGCCAAACGGATATCCGGTTGCTCAAAAGGACTAAGAATTAACAATTCTTTTTTTTCATCTTCATTAATCATAAGTATATTATTTTGTATATTTTCAATTCTCAACTAAAACATTGGGTTGGGCGACAATCTTGGACAACATATTTTCTTTAGACGGATATACCTCATTTCCGTTAATTACCCAACCGGTCGAAGATTTCCTGTATTGTTCCGGTTCGTCGAAACTGAGGAATGAAATATTCCTTCCTTCAAACAGTTTTTCAATATGAAAATATTTCCCCAATGATAGATATTGTGCCAAAGCCCTTAACAAATAGGTAACACCTTCACTGCTTTTGTTTTCGGTCTGTATGGTTACGGCTTTCTTGCCGAGAATGGATTCGACAATGCCCAGCAATATCCTTCCCGGACCGGTTTCAATGAATATGCGAGCGCCGTCTTCATACATATTTTCTATCTGTTGGGCAAATTTGATGGGCTGTACTATGTGTTTAGCAAGAAGGGTTTTAATCGCATCTGTTTCTTTGGGATATAATCCGGCGGTGGTATTTGACCACACCGGTATTTCGGGTGATTTGAAAGCAAAATCATTTAAGGTTTCGGCAAACAAGTTTTCCGCTTGCTTCAGCAATGGGCTGTGAAAGGCACAATCTACATTTATTTCCCTGCAAAAAATATTTTTCTCTGCTGCCTTTTTCATAAACGAATGAATGCCACGAGTGGTGCCGGCAAGCGCTATTTGCTTGGGAGAGTTTTGATTGACTTTCCAAACTTCGCTTTCCGTTTCCAATAAAGGTTTTAACTCTTCTTCGGTGGTGATGACGGCAATCATTTTCCCTTTGTCCTCTCCAACGGCATCGCAAATGGCTTTGGCTCTTGCCTTGCTCAAAGCCACCAAATCGGCGGAGGATATGGCTCTCGAAAAACAGAGTGCGGCTAATTCTCCGAAACTCTGACCTGCCAACATATCCGGTTCTATTCCCAGAAATTGAAGGTATTTGGCAATGGCTAAGTCGACCACTCCCAAAATTGCTTGGGCATTGTTGGTATCTATCATTGCTTTTTCCTGTGCTTCGTCGGTTTCTTCGTCGAAAGCCGTTTCCGGAAAAAGAATCCGGAGGTATTCGCTGTGTTTATCCAACAAACGCCTCATAACAGGGAATGCAACGAAAAGGTCGCGAGCCATATTCACGTATTGGCTGCCTTCTCCGGAAAACAGGAAGGCTACTTTGCCTTCTTTTATATTTTTGTGATAGATTTTAAATTCAATTCTGTCTTCCAATACGGCATTTATTTTTGACAGCAATTCTTCGATGCTGCCGACAACAATGGATACTTGAACTTCTTTGTTGTTATAAAGCGCTAAGCTGTAAGCAATATCTGCCATACGGAGAGTATCATTCAATAACAGCAGTTGCTTCACTTTTTTCATCAATGCTTTTGCTTCGTTTAGCGAGTCGCCCCGGAATACGAACAGTTCGGAATGCCACATTTCAAGCGTTGTTGTTTCCGGCTGATTAGGGGAATAGTTTTCAATAATGGTGTGGAAATTGGCACCTCCGAATGCAAAAGCGCTTACGCCTGCGATGCGTTTATCACTATTCCACAAGCCGGCACGTTTGTTAAAGACGAATGGGCTTGTTTGCGAGTCGTGGAAGGCATTTAAATTTTCGAGATGAATGGTGGGTGGAATAATGCCGTGATAGACGGAAAGAACAGTTTTGATAAGTCCGCCTACGCCGGCGGCACATTTGGTATGTCCTATCTGCGACTTCACCGAGCCGATGAAAGTCTGTTTCGGCAAGGCTCCCGAATTGATAAACAAATCCGTCAAAGTAGAAAGTTCCACTCTGTCGCCGACTACGGTTCCGGTTCCGTGCGCTTCAATCAAACCGGCTTCCGAAGGGAGTATTCCGGAATCTCGATAGGCTCTTTCCAATGCTCTGTTTTCTCCTTTTCGGGAGGGAGCCGTTATGCTCAAGTTTCGTCCGTCGCTGCTTCCGCCTATCCCTTTGATGACAGCATATATTTTGTTTCCGTCGCGTTCCGCATCTTCCAATCTTTTCAAGACCAAAACGCCTATCCCTTCTCCCATTACGATTCCGTCTGCGGAGGAGTCGAATGGTGCACAGTAGGCTCTGGGCGATAATATATGTACACTCGAAAACATCAAATACGGAGCAAAAGAGTTGGTTAAGTCGGCGCCTCCGAATACGACCATATCCGAACGACCGGATTGTAATTCCATACAGGCAATATCGAGTGTAGCCATTGAAGACGCACACGCCGCATCGACAGCGTAGTTCTTTCCGCCGAAATTTAAGCGGTTGGCAATTCTTCCCGTAAGGATATTCGGCAAAATTCCGGTGAAACTGTATTCATTGGCTTTGGGCAACTCGTCTTCCAATTCTTCGGGAATTTCTCCCCATATCCGTTTCAGAGTAAATCGTGCGTTTAATTTGGCATTCAACGAATTACTTGTTCCGTTGGTCCCCATGAAAATCGAAGTATTTTCGTAATCACATTCGTTATAATTTTCACAGCCGGCGTCTTTCAATGCCCGCTTCACGACAAGAAGGCTCAAGAGGTGCAGCGGCTCGGTCATAAACAACGATTGCGGCATAATTCCATACTCTACAGGGTCGAAATCAATCGGAGGAATAAATCCGCCATACTTTGAAAAAGAATAATCCGTATCTTTTGTATGGGGAATATGCAGCGTATCTTTATTCCAATGTGAATCGGGAATTTCTTTGATACAGTCCTTTGCCGACAGGATATTCCGCCAATATTCGTCCACGTTGGCGGCATCGGGATAGATGCAATCCATTCCGACAACCGCAACATTCAAAGGAGTGGAAGTTGGAAAAAACGGCGGGATTTCCTCCAATTCGTCAATTAATTTTCGGGTATCCGATTGCCGTTTGTGTCTTGATGTTTTATCGGCATAAGCAAGTCCATTCAGAGCAGCGGTCTTGATTTTTATCCCTTTCACTCCCGCAGGAGCCGCCATAATCGAAACAAAAGTTGAAAAGAAAGCATCATTGAACTCATCGGGAAAAACAAGACTGAATTTCGAAAGGTTTTTTTCTTTGTGGAGCGCCTTGATGATTTGCCTTTCCCACAGCACAAGTTTCGGCAGTGAGGTTTCCTGTATTTCGTTGTCAATACTTGTTATCTCCGTATCGTCTTCATCATAACAAATGATATCCCTGTTTTTCGCTTGATGAAGATGTCCATAAGCCGCTTCGTGAACAGCCGCAACAAATTTTTTCAGGGTCTTATACTGTTCTGCCAATTCTTCGGCAAGAGGATTGTCCGGGTTTTCCGGTTTTGGCTCGCCACATTCTGAAAACAGGGCTACTTGCGAATCAAAGATAATGCCATGCGCGCCCAACGCCAAAAACGCAGCGGAGGTGTGAATGCCGGTACCCGCTTGTATATATACTTTTATATTGTTTTTCAGCGATTTATCAATAATCTTTCTGAATATATCGAAAGATGATTCTTTCGTTGCGTTTCCGGTGGAATGGTTTTCCTTAATAACAATGGAAGATATATTTTGAGAAATGGCTTTTTCGGCTTCATTCAAGGAATGAACTTGATAGAGAATTTCCGCTTGCGTATTTATTTCTAAATCATATCCGAATGGAATGATGATTTTTGTTATGTTTTCCGGTAAATCAAAATCCAACACTGTTGAATGCGAAACACATATCCCGAAAGGGTTTCGTATTTTTCCGGAGAGTTGTGCAACAACACCTTTCACATCTTCGTCATTTTTTCCAAGATGTAGCACTCCAAATGCTCCTGCACTAACAGCTTTCGCGACTAATTGAATATCACGTTTTCCACAAGTTGAAAGAATCATCAGCTCTTTTTCTTCTTTCATTGCGCATCAAAATTATTATGTCAAAAAAAACTTTTTCTTATGTGATTTTATCGATTTAATGATTTTATAACTATTACAATCATACTTTAATTATAAATTCTTAATTATCAACGGATTCCGATATAAAATTAACGACATCATCAACGGATAAATTAATTAATGCGTTTAATTTCAAACTATACAACCAAGAAGAAAAGTCGAGGTTTTTTCCATAATAACTATTCACTTTTTCGGCAAGTGTTACAATTTCTATACTGCTCAATTCCAAATCTTTGGAAAAAACAGTCTTACCCGTAATGTCCATTTCTTCCACCACATCTTCTCCAATCATTTCTGACAAGAATTGCTTCAATTGCTCAAAAATGACATCTTTCCCTTTCTGTACTCCCAATGTTTCGCTCATTTTGTAACCTTCAATATTTTATTATGGCTTTATTTAAAATACGTGTCTTAAATCACTTATTCTATGTCATTTAAAAATATTTATATCAAAATCGGGCGTAAAGGTAGTAAAATGTTTTCAATAAAAAAGTGTTTTATGATTAATTTAGATTCTGAATTTTGTTTTATTGTCAAAAAACATTACCTTAAATCCGCAATTAAATTTTAGGAAAAAAAGCAAAGCGTATTTCACCAAAGGATATTCATACGGTAATTTGTTCGGCAATTTCTTCCATTGTTGATCCTTTGCGATGTGTTACTATCAGTGAGGCGTGGTTTGATTTAGATGGTTGCATCGACACAAACGCACTAAATTCTCGGGTCGGTTTGAGAATCGCGATTTGTTGCTTTATGTGGAGCATACGAGACTCGAACTCGTCACCTTTAGACTGCCAGTCTAACGCTCTAGCCAGATGAGCTAATGCCCCTATCGCGGTGCAAAGATAAAACTTTTCCTGTAAATATCCATATTATTTTGGCAACATATTTGCTGAATATAAATAGAAAGTTGAGATAATAAAATGATTTATATTTTATAAATCATTGATAATAAATTATAAAAATATAGTTATTAATAAATATGGATAAGAAAAAGAAAGAAAAAAGCTTTGAAGATAAAATACAATCGACTGACAATTTAGCAGATTTTGCGACAAAAGAACAGCATATCGAACCGGAAGAAAAAGACGACATCGATGAAAATCCGGAAGATGCTGACAATGTGTCGGACGAATTGGCAAAAGTCAGTGATGCTTATCTTCGCTTAATGGCTGAATATGATAACTATCGCAAACGTACCATCAAGGAAAAAGCGGATTTAATCAAAAACGGAGGCGAAAAAGCGTTTGTCGGCTTGCTGCCCGTTATCGACGATTTTGAACGCGCCGTAAAAACCCTCGAAGCAGCAACGGATTTATCGGCTGTGAAAGAAGGTATTCTGCTTATCTATTCCAAGTTTATGAACTACCTTCAACAAAATGGCGTGAAACCAATCGAAGCATTGGGGCAAGACTTCGACTCTGAAATGAGCGAAGCGGTGGCGATGGTTCCGGCTGCGGACGAAGACCAAAAAGGAAAGGTAATTGACAGTATCCAAACAGGCTACACTTTGTATGACAAGGTTATTCGTCATGCCAAAGTTGTCGTGGCGAATTAATAAAATCATATTCAATGGCAGCAAAAAGAGATTATTACGAAATATTGGAAGTTCCAAAGACAGCCTCTTCCGAAGAAATTAAGAAAGCATACCGTAAAAAAGCGATTCAGTTCCACCCCGACAAAAATCCGGGCGATAAAGCGTCTGAAGAAAAATTTAAGGAAGCAGCCGAAGCCTACGAGGTTTTGGGAAATGAAGACAAGCGAAGACGATATGACCAATTCGGACACGCAGGTGTGGGCGGACAGGCAGGCGGTTTTGGCGGCGGAATGACAATGGACGATATTTTTTCGCAATTCGGCGATATTTTCGGCGGTCATTTCGGCTTTAGCGGTTTCAGCAGCGGCGGAAGAAATGCCCAACGTGTCAATCGGGGAGCGGATCTGCGCGTAAAAGTAAAACTCTCGTTGAATGAAGTTGCTACCGGCGTAGAAAAGAAAATCAAAGTCAAGAAATATATCGCGTGTACGCATTGTCAGGGGACAGGTGCAGAAGATTCCAAATCCTATTCCACTTGCAACACCTGCAAAGGCAGCGGATATGTTACACGAACAATGAGCACCATACTGGGGCAAATGCAAACAACAGCCACTTGCAATTCCTGTGGAGGTGAAGGGAAATCAATTACTAAAAAATGTCCGCATTGCAATGGGGAAGGGATTGTCAGAGACGATGATGTGATTACCTTGAACATTCCGGCAGGTGTAGCCGAAGGAATGCAACTCTCAATCGGCGGAAAAGGGAATGCCGCCCGTCGCGGAGGCATCAACGGAGATTTGCTGGTGGTCATCGAAGAAGAGCCGCATCCCGAATTGATTCGCGACCAAAATGATGTTATTTATAATCTACTGTTGAGTTTTCCTACGGCGGCAATGGGTGGAACCGTTGAAATACCCACGCTTGAAGGAAAGGCAAAAATAAAAATTGAACAGGGTACTCAACCGGGTAAGGTGTTGCGGCTAAGAAATAAAGGCTTGCCTTCACTCAGCGCATACGGAACCGGCGACCTGCTGATCAATATCGCTGTTTACGTTCCCGAAACGTTGTCCAAAGAACAAAGAGATGCCTTGGAACAGTTGGAAAAATCCTCGAATTTTCAACCAAGTCAATCCATTAAGGAAAAGATATTCAATCGTTTCCGGAATATATTTGATTAATCCAACTTCAATTTTCTGGGGATAATTATTAAAACTTGCAATTTCTGCAAGTTTTAATAATTTAATCTTCCCAATATTGTGTACCTGTTTTATCAATATATCCCCATTTGCCATTTACGTTCACATATGCTAATCCTTTGTACAACCATCTCCTAACATCATCATACACACAAGGAATAATTTGCTTCCCTGTTTTATCAATATATCCACATTTACCATTTAATTGTACCATTGCTAATCCGTCATCGAAATCCCAAAGTATATCATATACACAAGGGATAATCTGTTGTCCTGTTTTGTTGATAAATCCATATTTGCCGTTTAATCCTACTTTTGCTAATCCTTCAATGAAGCCATCAATATCATCATATACACAAGGAATAACTTGTTGTCCTGTTTTGTTGATAAATCCATATTTGCCGTTTAGTTTTACTATTGTTAGTCCTTCATCAATCCAACCAACATCATCATATATGCAAGGAACAACTATTTTCTTGTCTTTGGTGCAAAATCCCCATTTATTGCCTTGTCGGTATGGGATTAGTAAAGGGTCGTTAGGCGCAGTTTGTGCTATTACACTCTCTGTTAGTATGCCAATAAAGGCAAACATGAGCATGAACATTATTTGCTTCTTCACGCTGATTAAATGTTTGTTGTGTTTCATCATTTTTTACTTTATTTTAAATGTTATTTCAATTCTCACTTTTGCTGTCAGTTTCGGAGTCGTTGTCCGCAGGCATCTACTATCACCTAAATCTTCTCATAATAAGCATTTTACGAACTTCTAATTTCATGGGAAATATACCCTTATTTCTAAGAGCAACCTTAGTAGCAGGAAATAAAACGCACAAACCACCCTTATTTTCTCTTATTAAAATATTGAAAATAAGGGAATAAGGGAAATTTTACAGAATCGTTCAAGGCTACTAAGGTTGCTTTTAGAGATAAGGGTTATGTAAGTTACATTCGAGAACTTTTTTAGGAATTTATGAGAGGCGAAACATTGGTTAAAAAAAATAGTAAATATTTGTACATTATTAAGGAAAAGTATTAACTTTGTACTCGCTTACTAAATCCTGTAATGCTTATTATGCGTATATACTATGGCTTTGCCAAATTAATGTAAGTTCTTTTTGCTACTTCTTTCTTTTGAAATCCCAAGGCGATATGGCATTTTTGTCAGCCCACAATCCCAACTGTGCGTTTCTTGCTTCATTTTCGCTGTTGGCATATTCCGGAGTAGAATCGAAGGCTTTGTAGTGCCATGCCATACCTGCTCTCAACATTTCTTTTGAAACATCTTTTCCTTCGGGGGTGTAGACCCAAACGACCGGTCGCCCATATTGGTCGCTTTTCTTTTGGATTTTGATTCCGACCGTTTTCCCGAAAATCAAATCCGACAAATGTTGTTTTGACTTTTGCCCAAATGCCTGTCCTTTTTCCGGAGCGTCTATGGCGTATATACGATACTTTATCTCTTTTTTATCGTCTGTCAATCCCCAAAATGTATCTCCGTCAATAATTCTTATGACTTTTACGCTGTAATCACACAGATTTTTGTCGAATAAGGGATTATTCGTGGTTGCCTTTTCAACATTCCGCCTGCCGGACTTGTGTTCGCAGGAAGGCAATAAAAGCATTATGCACAATAGGGTAATAAATTGTTTCATACGATTCTGCTATTATATAATTACGAATTAAAAATTACGAATTACGAATAATTTAAAAATTTTATTTTCTATTTCGGCGAACTTATTTTGGGGATAATTTGTATCGAAAATCGTTTGTTATTTTCTTCGATGCCATCTCTGTCTAATCCGTTAAAACCGCTGCCGCA
>Ga0082212_10003041_pt1 | contig 23984 bp, 27 predicted proteins | sample TergutNt197P3_FD_71548 | JGI IMG/M metagenome (GOLD analysis project Ga0082212, IMG submission 71548) | Neocapritermes taracua P3 segment gut microbial communities from Petit-Saut dam, French Guiana - Nt197 P3 | ecosystem: Host-associated > Arthropoda: Insects > Digestive system > Gut ... | reverse complement strand
TCAGGACATCGTAGAGAACCTGAAACAAGACAATTTCGGCATCGACGAGCTCTAAGGTGCTTTAGGCGGCTTCCAGCCGCAACACCTGAACCCACCGCCTTCCAGGCGGTGGTGGTTCAGTTTGTCAATATTATGGACGATGTTATAAATGTTATTGACTTTTTATGTGGTAGCTTCTTCTTTTTGTTCCAACTCGGCATAATCCCCTAAAAGAGAAATATTATCAGCAAAATAACTTAGGTCATAATCATAACTGAATTTTTTTTCCTTTTCTATGAATAAAGCATTATATATTCTTTCAAATTCGTCTAGCAAAGTTTTATTATCAATTGTTTCATTTGGCTTATTAGAATATAAACTATACATCACAAACGACTGTAATTGTTGGTTGCTAATTACATATTTACCAAATTTATCAAATCCATCACCTCTAATAAATTTGGAATATTCGTTGAAATCGATAGTATAAAGACCTACTATATAGGGAAGCATTAGGAGTTCTAACATTAAACGAACATTCTCATGTCCTCGCATTCTCATTCTATCTCTAAAAGAATATGGCTCAAAGAATCCAATAATTGTGAAATACCTATCAATCTCTCTCATTTCAGTGATTCTATTATACTTAATAAATGCGTTTACTGAAATTGAAAACCAAGCATTTGTTTCTGTTACTGATTTTATTGGAAATGTCTTAATGTATTTATCAACATCAATGTTAGGCAAAATCAATCTAGAATCAAAAAACTTAGAAACATATCTTGTAGCGTTGAATTCCGTTCCATATAAAGCTCCAATCGTATGTTGTAATTCCTTCAAATTAGTCGATAAAAGCACAGTAATTCTATCATCTACTATATAGTGTCTCATTCGTTCTAACAACTTAACTGCATATGTAGGTTTACATCTATCTAATTCATCAATAATTATTATAAGTCGATTGCAATTTTCACATATAAGGTAATCAAACACTTTATTTATTGATTCTTTCATTTCATTCTTATCTTTGATTTCTTTTGTCAAATCTTCTAAGGTTAAAATGTCGTCTATATCGATTTTCCCAAGAGATATAGTCTTTACTGCTTGCTTGAATAATTCAAAATTTCCTTTATATGCAAGTTTTTCGCCGCTACCTGTATAGGAATAATTATGTATTAGCTGGTATACAATTGATATTAAGGGGTCTTCCTCGTCATCATGTTCCCAAGCATTGAAATACACTGAATAAATGCACTCTTCTTGAATGAGATTTTTCAATTCTAATAGATGAGCTTTCTTTAAAATATCTTCTATCAATGCTATATTTCGCTCGTCGCTATTTAGTTCAAGAAGACAAGATGAATTATTAACAAACTTATTGTTTTTGGTCTTTTCTCCCTCATTGTAGCTATTACAATAGTTTATTAGTAAATCTAATTGTTTTACAAAAAAAGTTTTTCCTGTTCCCCATTCGCCATCTAGGGAAAAATATCGATTACCGCCTTTATTTGTTAAAATTTTAAATAATTTTAGCAAATGTTTATTTCGACCTATAGAATCAAGATTTAGATATTTTAATAAATTTTCGATATTTGCTTCTTTTTCAAAATTCATGCTATTGTCACCTTCCAAAAATCGATACTGTTACAGTTTCATTAGAATACCTAAATTATAGCATATTTTACCATTAAATCTCACATTTTTACAATACCTATTGGTAACATAAATAATAAGCGAAATACTAAAAACATTTCCACAAATCGACAACTAAGTTTTCATTTGCTCTACTCTTAACGCTCACAAATGTTTTAAAACCGCATTTTCTACTACTGAGAATAATATTGATATCATGCTGGCTATCAAAAAGCCGCATTATGGGATATCGTAATATCTTCTTGGGAGATGATGCAAATGGGAATATATGGATACGTTAGAGTTTCCAGCATTGACCAAAACGAAAGCCGGCAATTAGCAGAAATGAAAAGACAGGGTATTGCTTCGTCAAATATCTACACCGATAAACAAAGCGGTAAAGACTTTGATAGACCTTCATATAAAAAACTTGTAAAAAAGCTCACTTCTGGTGACTTGCTCTACATCTTAAGCATAGACCGCCTAGGGCGAAACTATAACGAGATACAGGACGAATGGCGAATTCTTACAAAAGAAAAAGGGATAGATATCGTTGTCATTGATATGCCTCTGCTTGATACAAGGCTCCACAAAGATTTGATAGGAACTTTTATATCTGATATTGTTCTTCAAATTCTCTCTTTTGTTGCTCAAAGCGAAAGGGAAAATATCCGAAAAAGACAAGCCGAGGGAATCGCATCAGCGAGGCAAAGGGGCGTTAAATTTGGTCGCCCTATCAAAAAGCCCCCTGAAAATTTCGCAAAATTGATAAAGGAATGGGAACGAGGAAATTTGTCTTTTTCCGAGATTTTAGAAGAAACTGGACTAAAAGAAGCCACGTTTTACCGCCGATTAAGGGAATATCGCATATCGAAGAATAAAAGATAAACTATCAAAAAGTGTACTTTTTGATAGTTCACCGTCTGATGAAATATTACCACAAAATTTAATAAAAATAAAGCCAAATTTTAATTAAAATGGCTTTTTTTGACATAATACTGTAAATATTCTTCGGTTTGATAATAAACAAGTGATTTTAGGGGCTTATGTCAAAAAGTACACTTAGTGATAAGTATTAAAACTATGACTATGGAGGAAGAGACATGAAAAATAAATTGTTACACATATTTGTTTGCATAATGCTAGTTCTGAGCATTTTAACATCGTTCGCAGTCTCGCCCGTACAGGCAGCGATAAAATATAAATACAAGTGTAATAAGTGCTCAGCAAAATTTAAAACTCTATTTATGGCAAAGCAGCATTATTTTTGGAAAGTTCCTACTAAATTTGAGATTCACACATTTAGCACAATATAAAACAGAACCTTACAGGGGGATTCTGGTCTTGCAAAACAATCCAAATCGTGAAAGGAGGTGAGGAGCAATGAAAGAAGATACAAACACAGTTAGCGTTCTTTACAAAATGATAGAATTTGTTGGTTTATACACGCTAATCTACTTGATAAGCTCATTTTTTTTGGTTATAATATCAAACTTTGTCATTGAAGGCACTAATTGGGGAGAAGCTACTTTTGGAAATACTCATGAATTATATGGCGGACTAAGTCAAATAATCAATGGAGTTATGATGATTTTTAATTTAATTGCACCTATAGTCATTACATTAATTGTTATTAATATATGTTTTGGTAATGGTGCAAAATCAATAGCACAAGATGATTTAGCAGAACTAAAATTATTATTGCCAAAATTATGGATAGCTATTGTTTTTATAGGAGTGGCTTTACATGACATAACGGTATGGCTGGGATTTCCCCTGATTACTCTTCTAGTGTCCGGATTTATTAGCAGATTTATATTAAAACGCAAATTACAAAAAGTTAGTATTTAGTATTGCTATACTAAAGCGTTTACAGATTTCTATCTGTTTTTTTTTAGAAACTTGACTTCATTGCTTCAAGCCATGCAATCCTCATTGTAAGCGGAGGGTGTGTCCTTTTAATTTGCTCTTTGATGCTTCCGGGCTTTTCTATCGTAAACGAATAAAGCTGATATAAAGCTTCTTTCAATTCTTCCCCATATTTAGAATCAAAAGCATATTTATCTGCCATATATTCTGCTTCCCGCCTAACTGCCATCTTTAGCAGATCATTAAGAAACTCAATCGGCTTATAAATAAGGTTGAAAGGTTTTATGTATGAAGCTATGAACCTAAGCAACATTAAAAACAAACTAACCACGATATTGCCAACCGCTTCAGTCAAAGATAAACTGGCATCGCCATTGGCATGATGTCCGAGTTCGTGGGCAATAAGTCCGGATAAACATTCATCATTAAGCAGTTCAATGCTCCCCCTTGTCAAGACCACTGTTTCCCACCCAAAAGCGAAAGCGTTTATTTCCATCGTTTCCTGGATAAATAGTTTAGCCCACCTGGTCTTACTCCGATAACGTGAGTTCTTTTTCACTGCCTCAAAAATTGGTTCAAGCCTTTCTTTTTCCTTTAATGTCCGAAGCGGTCGCACCCCGATGATAAAACGCCAAAGTATTTCCGCTTTTTCAGTAAAAGAGAAAAGAATTGCTAAATAAAATAATACGAAAACAATAAAGACACTGTCAAAAATCAAAAAAAACACAAAAAAGTAAAAGAAAAACCATACAAAGCAAATAACATATTTATCAAGATTAATCAAAACTATGCTCCTTAAAATGATTTGAAGATTTTTACCTTCGTATGAACCATTTCATCACGGGATAAATAAATGGCATTGCCTATTTTCAAGGTCTTGATTTCATTAGGATGATAAAGATACTCATGGACTTTCCGCAAAGAACCCAATTCCGTGCTTTTGGCTTCTCCGGCTTCTTCCCTGATTTGGTATGTAGCTTGCATGGTTTCTCTTGTGCCGAGTACATCAGCCAGATAATTGGCGTTTACGGGGCTGTTTTGCCTTAAGAATATATAGTTGTTGCAGTTTTCTATTATCTGTTCCTTAAACTCGCTTGAAACCTTGTCTAAATCAGAAATGCTCTGGGTTGCCAACACGCAAGTGACATTAGCCGACCTTGACTTATTGACTAAATCAAGCAGTGAAACATTGGCATAGGAACTAATCTCATCAAGAAGATAGAAAATCCTGCTCTTTTTATCGCTAAAGAAATTGCTGACTGCCTTCTTGCTATCGATGACAACCAAATTCCCAATCAAAGGCGACATTTCCGGATAGACTAACGGATTTAAAACAAACAATATCACGGCATTTTCTTTCAAAGCCGAATAAATATCAATCCCCGAAGCATCAAATATCTGCCCTAAAGCGCTATCCCGGATTGTTGCAAACCTTGCTGAAGCACTCTCGGCTATTTTCCCGCTAGTTTTTGACAGTTCGACATTCTCTAAATGTTCCGCCTTGGTTATCAGTTTTTCTTTTTCAAGCGATAAACTAAGTTTGACAAATGCATCAGTCCATAAGTATTCGGTTAAACTATCGAAGGCGATGTCTATTTTCTTTAGCTCTAACAAATGGCAAAGCCGGGCAATATACCGCTCGGTATTGTACTTGTAATGCTCCTCAGACCAGTTCGTCATGTTAATAAGCATATCTTTGATGATATCAACATTGGTATTCTGGAATGGGTTATATTTATCACTATTTTCTGGGTCATTAAGATTGATGACATACAACTTTTTATTCTTGCATAGCTTTTTTGTGATTTCCAAGACTGAACCGGAATCAGTATCACCTTTGCCATCAACAAGAAGCATCGGGTAGCCATAAGTGGAACCGCTTTTGATGAAATTCGACAAGGCGATTGTTTTACCGCTTCCCGTAGTCCCGCAAATAAAGACGTGCCTTGCATTGTTCTTAACCCAGACATTTTTGTTGTTGTTTGATTTTCCCAGATAAGTGCTTTCATCTTCGCCAGCCATTTCCTCAAACTCGGGATTGTCGCTCGCCGAATCATAATCCCGCTTAAAGTCAAAGATGCCATGATTCGGGGAACGCACCTTTTGAATGAGTTTCACTAAACCAATAAAAAGAATGGTAACAACGACGATTACAAAAATACTAATTGTATCTATCCTCCACATACTTTTTCACTTCTTCCAATCGCAACAACACAATATTAGGATATGTGTCAAAGTAATTTGTGATTAATGAATATGCCTTGTTATTGTTGGTTATCCATATTTGGTAATCAAAGCTCTCATAGTTGTCGCTGATATTCTTGTCAAGCCTTTTTTTATCCTTGGGGGTCAATTCAATTTCAACGCCATATTTTTCGCCTTCATGAATAAAAACAAAATCCGGGTGATGCCTCCGGTTGCCAAAGCCATCAATGATGTTAAGCTCTTTATTGCTTGTGATATCAGACAATTCAAGATTGTATTTATCCCGATAAAATATAACCGCCTCGATTACATGAATATCATGCGAAATCTGGGCGACTCTAATTTTATCTTCCCGCTTATTTACTGAAAGCATAATCCTGCCTTTATGGGTCAATGAATAAAGATAAGGCATCCCATAAAAATATTTCTGTCTTGACAAATAACCGGCATCAATTAAAAGCTTTAACCGCCTGTCTGCCACTCGTGCCGATGCAAAGCCTGCCAAAACTCTGATATGCCTCCCTAAAACAAACCTAAACTTATGAACCACCCACAACACAATTAAATCCCGCTCTGTAACAACCATGCCCAACACTTCCTTTTCCTTCATCTCTTTTCCCTTCCTTCCCTTAACTTCCTCTCTCTACCCCCACCACCTAACCTAACCCCCACCAACCTACTAACTAACTACCTCCTCCCCCTAACCCCCCACCCAAACCACCAAACTAACTACTACAAAGTGCACTAAACGTAGTGGAAGTATAGTGTAGGGTGATTTATGAGCCTACACTATACTTCCACTTGTAGTTAGTTTGGCTTAGGCAAGCGGTTTTTCGGGGGTATGGTTAATTATATGCAGGGGGTTGCCTTGTTAGTACAGGTTGGTAACGGGGGCAGAAGCGGAAAAAAGCGGGCAAAAAGGCATGATTGAACTATCAAAAGACGGATAAAAGCCCAGTTTTGAAAACTATGGGCAAGTATCACGAAATTGATTGAAAATTTCAAATTTCAGTTATTTTTGATTCAAAAAATCCATTAAAGAAGAAAAATGAGAGCCTTTTTTATAGGCAAATATCATTTTTGGCATTTTGATAGGACAAGGCATACTAATGTTTTGTCAAAGACCAAGGACGCAGATTTTTCGCTCCCTTTGAAAAATACTGTCCGCTTTGACAAAACAAGCAGAGCGATAATTGAAAAAAGGTTATTGAAAAGACACTACTTTTCGATAACCCTTAGCGATGACTAATATTACTACTAGCGGGATTGGCTCAATTTGCATTGCTCCAATCCCACCAAATACATTATATTTTATGTTTATTTTGTCAAAGCCAGATTGTATTTTTTCTTTGAAAAAATCTCCATCTTTATACTTTGACAAAAAATCAATAAAAATCTACCCCTTTAATAACTGCTTCTTGTTTTTCCCCTCTGATTACAGTGATTTTTTCGATACAGTCTTGGACAAACAATAGCTTTTCAGTATCAGTTAAATTTTGCCAGTTCATTTGAAAATTAGTGATTACATCAACTTTTGTTATGCGAATATCTTCTTTTGTTTCCGAGGGGATATTGCTTAACTGCTGGGTATGAAACGCTTTATCATCAGCCAGTTTTTTTGTCATTTCCGAATATTGGGCAAATGTAAGTTGCTCTTCAAGATAAAGGTTCATCACATCTCTTTCTTTTTTTTCAATCTTGGCTATCGCTTTTTCTGCTTCTTCACGAAGCAAGGCATTGATTTTATCTTGCTTGTTTTCTTGCTCTAACATTTCATCATCAATCGCAGTCAAGTCCTCAATGCCATCTATGTAATCCTGGAAAGCCCTTTCAACTTTGCGGTGGCTAATCCTGCCGATTGTACACAAGCCCTTATTGTGATTTGGGCAACGGTAACCGCCCCGGACTAATCCTTCCCCTTTCTTGGTTGTTATATAGTAATTATGGGTTACAAGCTTTGTCCCACATTTGCCACAGTAAATAGTTCCACTGAAAAAGCTGGCTTCTTTTGGTCTTTTAGTCGGCATTTTCTTTTGGATTCTTACCATCTTGCTTTGGGCTTGCAAAAAAACTTCCTCGTCGATAATCGGCTCATGTTTCCCATCGGCTTCAAAATAACGTTCCTCGTTATTTAAAGAATAACGGACTTTGCCAATGTAATTAGTGTTTCTAAGCACTCCCCGGACACTTTCTGCACACCAAGTTTCTGATAATTTTGGCTTGATGCCCCGCTTGTTTAAATTCTTGGTAATAGCGTTTTGTGACATATTGCCTTCAACATACATTGCAAATATTTCTTTGACGATTTTTGCTTCTTCAAGGTTAATTGTCTGGATTTTGTCTTTGCCAGCTTTGTCATAGCCATATGAAGCCGTAAAATAGCCTAAGGAATATCCTTCCCGGGCTTTTTTCTCGGCAGCTAACGTGATTCTTTCAGCGATGTTTTCCCGTTCAAACTCGGCAAAGATGCCGATTATCTTTAAAAACATCCTTCCTGATGCGGTGGCAGTGTCGATGCTTTCCATAACCGAGTTGAAAGAGCAACCAGTCGCTTTGAAAATATCGGTCAACTCGATTAAATCCCTCGTGCTTCTTGTCAAGCGGTCAATCTTGTAAACTAAAACATTGTCTACATTGCCCGCTTTGATGTCCTCAATCATTTCATTAATCGCTGGTCGGTCTTTGATATTCTTCCCGCTTATGCCTTCATCGGCATAAACTTTGTAAAAGCTCCAATCCTTAACCTTGATAAAGCTTTTAAGCTTTTCAATTTGGGCTCTAATTGAGTATCCTTCTTTGGCTTGCTCGTCTGTGCTAACTCGCACATAAATGGCGGTCTTCATTTTTCATTCTGTCCTTTCTTTTCGGACAGAGTTTTTTTATCATTTTCCTGCTTGATGATTCTCGGCATCGATGTCTTTAGGAAGAAAGCAAGAATTCTTTTCTGGGTTTCTTCAGGAAGCACGATTTTGTTTTTTTCATTCATTGCAACCCCCTAATGAAATATATGATTAAGGGATTGCTTCTAAGAATGGCAACCAAGCATAAAAAACGGGACAAACGCTTATTTTAAGCCATTTATCCCTTATTTGGTTTATTTATTATCTAGCTAAAAAGAAACCGGCTGTTTTTAGAGAAGCTGGGGATGACGTAGGCCATCTTTCGCTCCACTATTATCCGTCTTTTAGGTTATTTTGTTGTTCTAGCGCTTTTGGCAGCTGTTATGCAGTTCCAAAGGACTGCTAAAATGAGTTTGAAAGCTAGCATGCAAATTATTAGTCATTGAACTGGGCTTCTGGCGGCTCATTCAAACCTTTAGCAAAGACATACACCCCTGCTGCCCATTCCCATGGAATATAAAGGATAGAAAGCTCAATCGGATAGTAAATTCCTAATATATGAAGCAGCGAGTTGAAGCTAATGAACAAGACAGAAACTATCCCCCAAAACCCAAGCCATGCGGGGATAATACCTGCCCTCATAATCAAGTAGTAAAACAGCGCGGCTCCAATACCAAAGGGAATCAAAGAAACATGTTCTGTGAAATTTCTTGTTTGGGCAAGCAAGTTGCCTAATGAAACCAGTACACTGCCTCCGCTTTCGGAGTATCCCAGGCTAACTTGGGCAAAAGCATATACGATTATTTGGCCAACAGTATGGATCGCTGCCCTTAATAAATATAAACATGAAGCGATCCTTGCAACTGTCTCATTGGTGCCTTTGCTTGCTTGGTAAAGCGTTACTGTTAGAACGATAAAAACAAGAGTCGCTATGAGTTGAAAAAAGATTCCAATATAGACATGGTCGATATTATAGGCTATTGTCTGCATATCGCTTGTGTCAGTGAATTTGCTTATGCCAATAGTCGCTCCGGCAAGTGAAGTTGCAGCTTGGAATATCCAACTTAAACCTAATAAAATACATAGTTTTTTTCCGCTAGATCCCATTGTGTTGTTTCCTCTCAGTTTTTGCAAATGATTCGGGAAGAATTGGGAAACGATAGCCATCTCCCTTCTCTAAGCATTATAAGAGCAAAGAGAGGTTCTTTGAGGCTATCTAGCAGAAATGAATACAAGTTGTAAAACTTGGGTGTCAAGGAATCCAGCTGGAGATTTTTGGCGACGCAGCTCCCAATAGAGACAAGAATCTCGAAAGATGTATAATTGAACTATTGATAATTGGATCAGCAAAAGGAGCCAATCTAGAAGTTGCTTAACACACAGCCATAAATAAAATCCATTTTTCTTTAATCTTGGCATAAGATGAGGATGCGCCTCAGTGCCTCTAACCATTCATAGAGCCACCGACAAGCTTGAATATGTGCTGCAATACATCAAGCTCAATTTGCAGGCCAAATGCGGCAAATCTGGGAGGGTTATTCGCAGGCAAGCTGCCAATCGATCCCGAACTGGTCTTTGACCCAAGCAAACAATTTTGCGTAAGACTGCTCCATCGGCTCCATGCGCGTCTCGCCGCCTTCAAGAAGTTTGTTATAAATTTCCATTAATTGTTCTGGGCTGCCAGTCTGTACATACAAGGATATCTTTCCGTCATCATGAACATCGGGTTGCATGTCGCTGAAGTGGAGCGTTGTTCCCTGGATGTCGAGTTTGCCATGGGCTATGAGGTCCATCATTTCTTCAGGGAAAGGATATTCAAGGTTTTGCGGCATGTCGGACACCTTAGTTATCTCTTTGTTTGTGCCTTGAAATACTGCTTCATACAAGTCAATGGCTTGTTGGGCTTTTCCTTCGAAATTGAGATACGGCTCTATCATATTAAAACACTCCTTAAAAATTTTCTTAACAACAATATTAGACCACATCTGCTAATCTTTAGCAACAAGCAGGCGGTTTGTAGTATTTCTTTCCAGTGCATCAAAAGAACGGGTAGACAATTGTTGAGCATTCAATGATTTGTATATCTTTTCCCAATTGGCTATGGCATGGGATTTAGTCTGGTAAAATTTCTTTGGAAGAAGGTTGAGATGATTAGGGTTCTAGCTGTAGGCAAGATAAAAGAAGGATACATCAGGGAAGGGATAGCTGATTATTTAGCCCGCATATCCAAGTTTGACAAAATCCAAGTGGTAGAAACCAAGGAATCAAATAAGGAGGGGGTTGAATCATCTTTTGAGGAGTCCAAGGCTCTTTTAGCATCCATTCAAGACAAGGAGTACTCAATTGCCCTTGACATAGAGGGAAAACAAATGGACAGCCTCCAATTTGCAGCTATGCTAAAAGATGTGTATGTAAACAAAAGCTCCAATATGTGTTTTATTATTGGGGGCTCTAACGGGCTTGATCGTGAAATGGTTGGCAACTGCGATATAGCTGTCTCTTTTTCAAAAATGACATTCCCGCACCAGCTTTTTAGGCTAGTCCTGCTGGAGCAGATTTACCGCGCGTTCAAAATCAACAACAACCAGATGTACCACAAGTAGATTTTTTCTTATGTGCAAAGGCGACAGCCATACAATCCTAGCAGCCTGGTCTTTTGAAGCTTATCGGTAAGTCGGCCTATAGTGTTAGAGCCTGCTTGAACATGGACAGCAGGGAATTATGAGCGATAAAATCACCCAATGTGCTTTGGAATGAAGCCAGTCTTCATAGTGAAACTATCTATGCCTATTCAGAATGGTCTAGAATGATATCAAGTAGCTGTTTGTCGTCCATTCTTCCATTTGCAAGTTCCAAACCAATATGAATTACATCTTCGTCCGTAAAATTAGCCTCAATATGGTTTAATTCTAATAATACTAGCATCAATAGGTGCCAATACGTTTATTCCCATCTACAAAAGATGGTTGCAGACGAGGGAATATGTCATCCGCGCAATCTTTGCTGCCGTGGATGGGTACAATTCTACGTTGTCAAAAGTCTGGAAAGGCAAAGCAAGGGCGGATTCAAGAAGCGCCTCCTCCCGGATTCCATCCAAACCGCCCGTGGCATCCAGCAACATTTTATGAAGCTGTTTGACTTGGTCTTTGCTTAGTGTGATCATCTGGCCAATTCTTCAAATGCTTTAATGTGCTTCGCTAAAATTCGTGTAGCTGCGATGTCGACGTCATTGTCATCTGCATCAGCATTCTCGCTGAATAAGCTGAAATCCACAAGGACATAACGAGGGACATTGTTTTTGAGAATGATAGCTGTTCCCTTTTCGTCAACAAGCCGTGCCACTTTGGAAAAATTCTGGTTGGCATCAGAAATTGAAACCAAGTTTTCGATATTGATCTTCATAAAATCACCTCTGCGTTAGTATACAATGAGATTAGGACAAATACAACCTAATGCTTTCCATGTAGATGTATTGGCTAAAGGTCTGTTGCATACGCGAATAGAGCATGTATCCACTAAAGACATGGATTGCTTCGCTTGGTCGCTGTCTTCCACCGCCCCCTGTGGTTCATGCTGGTTTGCCTGTTTTAGGGCGGCTTCTTTGGTTGCGCTCAAAACTGGAGGCAGCGCCACTGCAGTTATTCGTAATTCCAACGGCCTAGCAAGGCGATGTCAGTGCTGAAGGGTGCATGTGTTCAAAAATCTCCGATGCTTGGCAAATCTGAATTATTTATCCAATTACTTGCTTTCTTCCAACCAAAACAAGAGCTGCATCTGCAGCGTAGAAAGAATAATTCCAATGTAATGGCTGCAAATCCTCCTGTCGCCTATTTTTTTAGCAGCTTTTTTCACATCATGGATATCTAATAAACCTCGTCAGCCTGGTTCAGGCACTGGCGCGTTTAGCAGCTTGCCTAGCGCCTTCCACAAGTTCATCACCACCAGCGACATACCCGCCGAATCCATTGTTGTCACTTCCAGGCGGGCAGGGACCCGCTCAAGGCCGTACGAGGTTTTTCCGGTCCCAAACACGCCCTCAACCTCGTTGCGGTCGCACATGCTTGTGCGCTCTATGCGCTTTTGCTCTTTTTTCACTTCTCCGCTGGCTTGCGGCCGGCTAAGCCTTGGCTCGGGAAGCCTGATTCCCCTTTTGCTGCAATATTCGAGGTTGGCGCGGTTGCGGAAGATCTTGTCGGCAAGAACCCTCTCCGGGTAGTGCCCGTTGCGGCTTCTAAACCCCTCTACTACGCCAATGAGGCCTGTGGACTCGTTGAAAGCGTCGAACGAGAATTTCTCGAGCCTTGAATAGCCGCCCTCCATGCTGAGATGGATTAAACGGGCCTCGTTCAAAATGTTGATGTCCTGCGGAAAGGCTATGTCTGCTGCCGCGCAAGTCGCGTCCAGCAGGAGTGTCCCCTTGTTCGGCTTTCCAGGCGGGTTCCATACCCTGTCGAACCAACCTACTAATTTTGCCGGTGCCTCTGTCCAGAAAACAGGATAAATGAATGCTATTGCGTCACTTGAATTAATCTTGCCCTGTTCGATGAGTACTTCGTCCGGCAAAGGGGCTTCGATGTTATAGTTCGCTTCCCTCAGGTATTCTTTTTCGCTTATGTCTGTTTGGAATCCCATTTTATACCAATCAGACAGCACATAGGAATGCCCGGAGGCTTGCAGCCCCTTAATAAAACTTTCACGCACATGCCTGGTGAACGAGTCTTCGCTTGGATGCGCGTATACAATAAAAACGTTGCTCATAGATATTGCCTCTTTGCCATTTCCTGTTTTTTATGGGACTGCTGTGGTCAAAATAAGCTATCAAGGATACTAATCCAAGCTTGGTATTTGCTTAATATGGTCATCTGGCCAATTCTAAAATGCGTATGGCCATCTATGCCAACATCCTTGTCGTCCGCAACGGCATTCTCGCTGAAAAGGCTGTAATCCACAAGGACATAGCGAGGGACATTGTTTTTTTAGTATGATATCTGTTCCCTTATCGTCAACAAGCAGTGCCACTTTAGAAAAATTCTGGCTAGCCTCAGAAATTGAAACCAAGTTGACAATATTGATGTTTATTGGGTCACCACAGAAATAGCATACAACGGTATTTGGACAAATACAACCAAATATTCGACACGTGGATGTTTTGATAAAGATTCATGGCCTTTCATGGAAAGACGTAGCCGCCGCTAAATTTCCTGGCATAGTGCACCGAAATGGAGTATTGCAGCTTTGGTTCTGTTGCATGCACTCCTCATCATAATCCCTAAAGACATGGATTGCTTCACTCGGTGGCTATCCTCCTCCGCCCTAGGCGTGCCCCTTGTGGTTCGTGCTTGAAATATGTTTTTCGATGCCAATCTTGAATCAAGCTCTGAAATGTTTATGATCCTCGGCTCTTTAGCTGTGATATTGGTATTTATCTCTTGCCTTCAATAATTGTGTTGTGATACGATTGTGCTAAACTAATATGACCAATATAAGGGAGGACTGTAAATGGCGCCAGATCAAGTATTAGCACAAAAACGCGAATTAGTATGGAATGCGTGTAGCCATATTGAAACTGAGTACATACCTAACTTGTCTTTTTGCGGCAACGCTATCCTTGACTTTGCAGGGATGACATTCCAAGAGGCTGATAGTGATGATGAGAAGCTGGAGAAAGTATTAAGGTCGTTGCCAAGCGCAACCCGTTTGGATGTAGGCTGGCTCGGTTTTAGCGGATCGCCCAGAACCCATGAAGCCTTAGGCAGGAGGACAGAGACATTTTTGGCGCCTGACGGCGTGACCCTGCAGCATCTTCAAAAGCCCACAATGAAAGCTGACGAATACCCGCTGTTAATCGAAGACTATGAAAAGTTCATGAAAGGCACTCTGCTTGCCCGCAAGTATCCACAGCTCTTTGAAGACAAGCAAGGGGCGATTGACAGCTTGAAAGTTGTAGTAGAGGAAGCTGCGAGCAGGCCTATGAGCAATTTCAACAAAGTATTGGCAAATGTATGTGAAGACTTGGGTTTCTTGCTTTGGCCGGGAGGGCTCCCGCGATTTTCCCATCCCGCTGATTATGTCTTTGACCGCTTAAGGGGGTTTGCCGGGACTTTGACTGATTTGCGCAGAAACCCCAAACTGTTCAAAGACGCTATCGAAATGCTCTTCAGGACTCGCTCAAACCATTTTGACAACCTTGAATTGTCCAACGTCTATGCTTCTTATATGCCCCATATAGCCCCATACATGAACAAAGGCCAATACAAAGAATTCTTCTTCCCTTATTTCAAGGAGATGATAACCAATATTTCTAATGCAGGGAACAAAACCTATATGAGCTTGGAAAACAATTGGATGCCGGTTATCGACTCTTTCCTTGATATCCCCAAAGACAGTGTTGTTGTAATGGTAGATGACGACGACATATTTGAGCTCAACAAGATAATTGGGCACCACCAAGTTTTGACTGGCGGCGCATTGTTGCAGAATCTAAAACTCCAGACAAAGGACAAAGTCATTGACTATGCCAAAAGGGTTATTGACGAAGTCGCTCCCGGAGGCGGATTCATGTTTACAACAAACAAGATGTGGGTCTGCAAAGGTGATATCAACCAGAATATGCTGGATGTGTTCAACTTTGCCCACGAATATGGAAGGAAGTAAGGAGAAGATTGCAAATGGAATACACAATTGACGATTTGGTCCAAGAATTAATGGAAGACACAGAATGGGATCTCCCAGAAAACATGAAAAACGCATTAGTGCCAAATTTAGCCTGGACGATTTTTGAAAAATAGCTAATGCAAGCCCGTTCCAAAATTATTTAGGAGCGGGCGCTTTTGTATTATACACTGCCGGATTCTGTTCAGTTGGCATTGCTATCCGCATTGCTTGCCTGTTCTTTCGGATTGTAGTTGAAAAACAGCATGCCAACCAGGATAATGCCTCCCCCAATGAGTGTGGGCTTTGATGGAACCTCCCCAAGAAGCAGGAATCCAAGGATGCTTGTAACAAATGGAGTCAAGAACATGTAGTTAGCCACTGAAGCAGCTTTATTTGCTATTGACAACGCTTTTGCCCATGAGGCATATGCCAGCCCGCTGGAAAAAACACCCAGAAACACAATTGTTGCCCAAGCCTGCAGCCCAATTCCCGGCAGCTCCCTTAGAGCCATTGGCGCAAATAAGCAAAGGGCGGCTTCGCCAAAGAAAATGCTGTAAATTGTCATATCCAATGAGTTGTGCCTTTTAGTCAGATCTCTTTGCAGGGCATTGTAAACAGAAATCAAGCATGCAGCCCCAAGCAGCATCACGTAACCTTTTGACGGGACAAATCCGCTGTAGGTGTCCATGACAACCATAACTCCTGCAAATTGGAGGATAATCGCTGATACTTGCCTTTTATTCAGAAACTCGCCAAATGCGAATCTAGCTATTATCGCTGTTATTGCAGGAGCTGTAGCGATAATCACACTGCTCTCGGAGGCTGGGACAGTAGCATTGCCTTGGTTAATGGTTACCATGTACATAAAAAAGCCGCATATTCCCGCTAAAGCCACAAATGCCAAGTCCCGGCCTTTCGGCGGTTTAATCTTGTAGGCTAGCGCTACAATACCAAGGGCAATGGATGCGAAGAAGTATCTCAAAAACCCTAAAGGCAAAGCAGACACATAACGTAGCGCATAACGTGTGAAGACGTATCCAAATGACCAGCATATTATGGTTGTCATCGCATAGGGGTGGTAGTTTTTTTTCATTCCTGCATCCTTATTGAGCAATATTGCCTGCAATTATACATGATTGCGCATTGGAATTGAATCTCTTTTGCACATTATAGCTATAGGGCTTAAAAGGCGCTCGTTCTTAATGTTTATTGAAAGAAATATTAGCAGGAAATGCGCTGAAAAAAAAATGCGTTGCGCAAACCAAAGCCGTCTTTCCAATAACAGCAAATCAACAACAGAGAGCAAAGTATATGATTTGTGCCGCTTGCTGCGCCTAGGTTTACCCGCATTTATGGGGCTGATTAAATACATAATCCGCCTCTAGCGCCTATTGCCTCTGCGAAATAGTAGTCTTTTTGTTCTATGGTTGCAGTCGTTGACGGGTTATAATATATTGGTAATCCAAATGTAATAGAGCCAATTAATATTGCCTCTTACTTAAATATGTTTTGCAGTTCCTTTTTTATTATGTGAAAAAACACTTTGCGATGGTAAGGGTGCTTCTTAGCCAAATTGCAAATTGCCTTTTCAAGGTTGTTTAGCCGCTCTGCAACGCCTGTGTGCAGGTGTGGATCTGCGTATTTATCAAGCCTGCAGATAATCAATGTGGAAATAGCATGTTTAGCGGTTATTAATTGAAATCATTATTAGTATAAATATGGGGGATTTATGAAGCTGGGAGTTTTGACAAGCGGGGGAGACAGCCCTGGGATGAATGCGGCAATCCGCGCAATAGCCCGCAGCGCGATATCAGCCGGAATTGAGCCTATTGGCATCAGGTCTGGATATGTTGGCCTGCTCAATGAAGATATTGCCCCAATCAACGTCCAGGATGTCGCTGATATAATTCAACGTGGGGGCACAATGCTGCGTACTGCGCGTTCTAATGAGATCCGCTCCAGAAAAGGCGTTTTAAGGGCGAAAGAGATTTTAGAGATGTATAACATTGACTGCCTTGTAGCAATAGGAGGGGATGGCACATACAGGGGAGCAAATGAGCTGAGCAAGGTAGGTGTGAAGGTTATAACAATTCCTGCCACGATTGACAACGATGTAGCCTCGAGCGACTATTCAATTGGTTTTGATACGGCGCTTAACACTGCTGTAGAAGCGATATCAAAGATCCGCGACACATCTTTCTCAAATGACCGGGTTGATGTGGTAGAGGTTATGGGGAGGGACTGTGGGAAAATAGCTTTGCATGCAGGGTTGGCAGGAGGGGCTGAAGTGATAATGGTCCCTGAGGCCAAGACATCAATCCAAGAGGTCGTAGACACCATTTTGCGCGGAAAAAACCGGCGCAAACTCCACAGTATTATCGTTTACGCCGAGGGGGCAGGGAATATGGATGAGCTTTGCCGCCAGTTGGAGAAATCAATTGATGTGGTTGTTAGGACAACTAGGCTGGGCTACATTCAAAGGGGCGGGTCTCCAAGCGCTTTTGACAGGATACTTGCATCGATGATGGGGGCTTATTCTGTGGATCTTGCAGTCGCAGGCATCTACAATGTGGCTGTGTGCTACAGGAAGGGCGAATACATCGCAACTCCGCTCTCAAGCGCTGTAGAAATGGATAATTCATTCGACAATACGATGTACGATGTGGCGATGAAGTTGTCGATATAGATTAAGTGCATTTACAACATATTTCAACGGTTTAATTGTTGTATTCCGCTTAAAATGGCATATTTTTTCAAGCAGCTTGTCGGAAGTTGCAGATTCATTTATGAGGTAACACCACACATGGACAAGGACGGCACCTCGGAACAAAAGGGTCCGCAATGGCAGAATTGCATAATAACAAAAGCGATTAAATAATCCGGAGTTATATTGAACGGATTACTTCGGTTTGCATTTTGTATTGCCTTGTTCTTCTCGATAAAACTGGGCGCTTTTAAACTTGATTTGTTTGCCAGGGTAAAAGCGATTGTTCCCGTTGTGGCTTTTCTCTTGCAACGTGCTACAATAGGGGTGTAGGAGGTGTTGTCATGAAACAACCATACATTCCGCTTGAAAAACGCTCCAAGCGGGAGCAGCGTGGATACCACGCAAAGCAACGCGGAAACTGGGGTGGAATAAACCCAGTGACACGCAAACCACCGAACCCAAAAGCATATAACCGAAAGAAATCCGAGCGACGGTTTGATTATGAGCCTCACTCGGATTTCTGTTTTTTTACAACTCAGGCGCGCAGTTCTTCTATCCATTCAGCGCTTCCAGTCGGGGTGTTCAAAGTTTGCCAGTGAATCCATCATCACACAGATGGCGTTAGAAAAACTGTTTACTCTGCGTACTTTTTTAGTATGGAGTTTGTTTCTGTATGGACAAGCTATCTGCAATGGCTTCATCGTCACAGAAGACCCAGAGATTTAGCGCAGGTCTTTTAAGATTAACAGATAAGCCCTTTTGATTCCTTTGAAACTGCATTTCACCGTCCAATTCTCAAAGCGGCAATTGTTAACTCAACCTTCTCGGATCTGCCCAAATTTGTCTAATCCTGACTAGTGATGTTGGGATCCTGTTTCACAGAAGAGATGATGGTTGCTAGAACGCTTAGCTTGAAAGTTTGATTTCGGGTTAAATGTTTTTTGTGCTTAGCGCTCTCATGGAGTTTAGCACTGCAATCACTGTGACGCCTACATCAGCTAGCACGCCAGCCCACATGGATGCTAACCCCAAGGTGGCGAGCGCAAGGACTGCAAATTTGACCACAAGTGAAAAAACTACATTTTGCTTTACTATCCCCATGGTTTTCTTAGCAATTTTTATGCTGGCAGTTATTTTTGATGGCTCATCAGTCATAATAACCACATCTGCAGCTTCAATTGCCGCATCTGAGCCGAGTCCGCCCATTGCAATGCCTACATCAGCCCTGGCAAGGACTGGAGCGTCATTCAACCCGTCTCCAACAAACGCTAATGCAGCAGTTTGGCCTTGTTCTGCCAATAGCCGCTCAAGGATCTCTACTTTGCCCTCTGGCAGCAACTCAGTGAAAGCAATGTCTATCCCGAGTAAATCTGCCACATTCTCTCCAACATTCTTAGCATCTCCTGTCAGCATAACAGTTTTCTTGATTCCAATGCTCTTAAGAGTGGCAATAGCTTCTTTTGAGTCTTCTTTTACCTCGTCAGCTATTATGATGCTTCCGCAGCAGCTTCCATCCACGGCAACAAAGACAAGAGTGCCAATATGCTCTTCATCAGGGCAGTTGATGCCCATCGTAGCCATCAGCTTTCTGTTTCCTGCCAGCACAGTTTTGCCGTCAACTAAACACTTGACACCATGGCCAGCGTTTTCTTCAAAACCGCTTATCCGTGACTTGCCTATCTGTTTGCCATAAGCCTTTTGCAGCGAGAATGATATTGGATGATTTGAGTAGCTCTCAGCATGGGCTGCATAATCCAGCAAATCGCCCGGGTCCATCGAGTAGCTTCGGATTTCTTGGACTTCAAAGACTCCTTTAGTCAGGGTGCCAGTTTTGTCAAATACTACAGTGTCCAGCTTTGAGAGGGATTCCAAGTAGTTGCTTCCCTTGATAAGGATGCCTTTGCCCGACGCGCCGCCGATCCCTCCAAAGAACCCGAGAGGGATAGAGATAACCAAAGCGCATGGGCATGAGATAACCAAAAAAGTCAAACCCCTGTATAACCAGTCTGCGAAGGTTGCCCCTCTAACAAGCAAAGGCGGGCAGACAGATATCAAAGCCGCAAGGATTGCTACCACAGGTGTGTAGTATTTGGCGAATTTGGTGATAAAATTCTCCATTTTTGCTTTTTTTGATGTGGCGTTCTCCACCAAATCGAGGATTTTGCTTACTGTCGATTCCTCATACACTTTTGTCACTTCAATGGAAAGCAGCCCATTCAAGTTGATGCATCCGCTTAAAACTTCTCCTCCGGCAAAAACCTCTCTTGGGACATGCTCCCCAGTCAGGGCGGAAGTGTCAAGCATGCAATTTCCTTCAATGACCAGCCCGTCAAGGGGGACGCGCTCGCCGGCGCTCACTACAATAATATCTCCAACAGCCACTTCATCGGGATCTGTCCTTATCAGGTCATTTCCCGATTTTACAATGGCATAGTCAGGCCGGATGTCCATCAGGTCGGCAATAGACCGCCTCGATTTGTCGACTGCGTAATTTTGCATCATCTCGCCAACAAGGTAAAACAGCATTACTGCAACCCCTTCGACATACTCGCCAATAAAAAACGCTCCAATTGTGGCTATTGCCATTAAAAAGTTCTCGTTTAGCGCATCGCCGCCAATTACTGACCTTGCAGCCTTTATGAGGACTTGCCCCCCAGCTATTAAATAGCTTGCCAAGAATATGGCAAGTTCTAGTGTTGTGTTGTCAGTATTAATGAGAATACCGGTAACTAGCAAAATGCTTGCTAGTATTATGCGAAGCAATTGTTGTTTTAGCCTGCCCATATTAATAATGCCTCTCAAAATACAATTGAATGATCATTCAACTGTATTTTTATTTTTTTGGATGCCTTATTAGGCATCCTTGTCCTGCCTGCTATGCTTTTTGCATAACTACATCAGGTTCTATCTTTTTTATAATATCCTTAGCTGACTCGATAATTTTGTCCATCAGTAGCTCTTCAGCTTCAATAACAAGTTTTGTAGTGGCGAAATTCACTGACGCATTGTTTACGCCATCAAGTTTTCCAATCCGGTCTTCCATTTTTGATGCGCAGTTGGCGCAACCTAGACCCATAAGTTTAAAAGTTTTCTTCATAATTTTTAGCCAGCCTCCTTGTTTTAGTTGATTATAGTTGAATAATTGCTCAACAATGATATTATATCCACTCCTTGCAGGATTGTCAATAGCTGTTTTGAATTTGACAAATAAGGAAAAGGTGAATATAATTAATTATAATTGAATGATTGATCACTTAAAGAAAAGAGGTGGTTAGAATAGCTACAGTCAAGTCGCCAAATCTGCCAACAACCCTGCAATGCGATTGTGAAGCTGTCCATGTGGAAATAGTCGAGGAAGTGAAGGGCAAGATGCCTGCGGATACAGACACTCGCAGCCTTGCCAATCTTTACAAGATGTTTTCTGATCCTACCAGGATCAGGATTATGTGGGCGCTCAATTGCAGCGAGATGTGTGTATGTGATCTGGCGGTGCTTCTAAACATGACCAAGTCTGCTATCTCCCACCAGCTAAAATCGCTGCGCATGGCAAACTTGGTGAAGTTCGACAAACAGGGCAAAGTAGTCTACTACTCCCTTGCAGATGACCATGTGAAAGATATTTTCGAGCAAGGATTTGCCCATATCAACCATGAATAGAAAAAAGCAAGCCCCTGTAAAGCCAGAAACCATAGGGGCTTGTTTATTAATTACCTAATTAACCAAACAACTCGAGCGTTTTGCCAGCTAAACGGGCGCCGTATATCTTGCACACTTCTTCGCTTTCCTCAATTTGCGGATCTATGGCTACAGGGCCTAAATGAATGATGGGCGCTCCATATGAAGAACCTCCGGAATAAGCCAGCATGCCCCTGACAAGCATGCGATGCAAAATGCTGGTAATTGTGAGCTCAGAGCCTCCATATATAAATTTGGCAGTAGCAAAAGCCCCGCCGAGCTTTCCTGCCAAGTTGTATTTGCCTGAATCCACTTCCAGCCACTTATGTACTGCTGCGCAAACATCAGCCAGGTAGGTTGGCGCTCCTAAAACGACACATTTGCTTTCCTTCACAAACTCCTCATCAATATCCTCGATGTCGATGCACCTCGCTTCAATGCCTTCCACAGAGGACATTCCCTGGGCAATGTAGTTTGCCATTTGTTTTGTTTTTCCTGTCTTTGAATAGTACAACACTGATGCTTTGACCATTATTGTTCCTCCAAGCCGTTTTTAGTGAAATTATACCATGGCGCTTTGATAGAAATGCCAATTTAACTGGGTTTGAAAATTAAATGAACTATTGGCGCACAATTCAATTTAATCAAAATAGCCTAATTTATATTTCATTCAAATGATGACAAATATGGAAAGTGGTATTGTGGTTTCGTATGTTATCCGTATCGAGATTGCGAAGTATAGAAGTATATTGGATATATGAAAAATCTGGGTCAATTCAACTGCTTACCGGAAATTTTAGTGGAAGAGAAAAAATTGTGATATAATCCGAATTATGGCAAATAAATGAAGTATCACCACTAATAGTGGATGTGTTGCCCATCAACAATCCAGTGATTTGGCAGGATTGCCCTCGTTAATAAGCAACTACAGTTTGAAGGAGAGACAAATGGCGGAATTGCTAAAGGACAAACTAAACGAGGATTCGCTGCGTGAATTTGCGCTATGCTTCAAATCCGTATACAGCCCATTTGATATCAACCGCTTTATTTCGTCTACAATGGATGAATCGTGGGAAGGGCTGGAGCTAAAAACTAGAGGCAGGCAAGTCTGTATTAATTTGGGCAAATGTTTGCCTAGCAGCTATGAAACAGCAATTGGCATTATTGATAAAGTGGCTGAGCGTTATCAAGGTTTTTTGTGTCCTGTTTTTCCAGATTTTGTTGAGGTTTTTGGGCTTGATGAGGAAAACTGGGATATATCAATTAGCGCATTGGAGCGATATACTCAATATGCCTCTTCTGAGATGGCTGTGAGGCCTTTTATTATCAAATATGGGCAGAAAATGATGGAGCAAATGTATGCTTGGTCAAAACATAGCAATGAGCATGCGGAGGCTTTCAAGCGAGGGCTGCCGGCCGCAGTTGCCTTGGGCAGTCGCTCTGGCAGATTTTAAAAAAGACCCGTCGCCGATTCTGCCAATTCTCGAACAGCTCAAAACTGACCTTTCTTCATACGTGAGAAAAAGTGTAGCCAATAATATTAACGACATATCAAAAACACATCCTGGCCTGGTTGTTGAACTCGCGAAATACTGGCTCGGCAATAACAAGCACACTGATTGGATTATAAAACATGGTTGCAGAACATTGCTAAAAAAAGGAAACCAAGAAGTGTTATCTTTATTTGGGCATAGTGGCGGAGGAATGGTCGAAGTAGATGGTTTTTCCTTGGGAGCTGTGCCTGTTTCAATTGGAGGGAACTTGGTTTTCTCGTTTTCCATTGAAGCCAAGCAGTCGACAAAAGTAAGGCTTGAATATGGCATTGATTTTGTGAAAGCAACTAAAAAGACAAGCCAGAAGATCTTTAAAATCTCAGAAATCTCTTTAAAAGAAGGCCAGAAAAAAGACTATATCAAAAGCCATTCGTTTGCGGACTTGTCAACAAGAAAGCATTATCCCGGAATACACTCACTTGCCTTGATAGTCAATGGCAAGCAAGCCTGTGCAAAAACTTGATTTTGAGCTAATTGGCTTGTAGTAACGCTAGAATAGAGAGAACTGGCAATTATTCTGGTTTTGCTGTTCGGTTAATCATTGCTGACGGGATGCGGCAGCAATGGCGATAAAAACAGCAGCACGCCAGAAAGCGCACTGTCTTCCCAACGTCCACGCAGGAGCGATCGAACAACAGCAGGAAAACCATGGCCATTACTGACGGGCATTTTGGCGATATCAGCTTCAGTTATTTTGAGGATGATGTAGCCATCAAAGTAACCATTGCCCAGGACTGCGAAGAAAGCCTTGGCGCGTTTAAGAGGCTGTTTAATATGTCCATAAATGTCGATAAATGGTATAATAACGCTAAAAAGGCTGTTTACCATTATATGAGAAATAAATATCCAAGCGACATAACTAGAGACCAA
>Ga0082212_10003040_pt1 | contig 23990 bp, 20 predicted proteins | sample TergutNt197P3_FD_71548 | JGI IMG/M metagenome (GOLD analysis project Ga0082212, IMG submission 71548) | Neocapritermes taracua P3 segment gut microbial communities from Petit-Saut dam, French Guiana - Nt197 P3 | ecosystem: Host-associated > Arthropoda: Insects > Digestive system > Gut ... | reverse complement strand
CTCCGGTAAAACCATTTTTTTCTTACCATAAGCATTCATAATTACTAACATGCCATCCGATTTCATAATAACATGGTCTCCCAAATTTTTAAAGGTTTTATTCTTCGGAGACACTTTTATTTCTAACTTTTGGTTTACAGAAAATGCATCATTGCATATTTCTTTTACACTCGCCGGAACTAGGATTGTCTTTACCTTCCCTCCCTGAAAACAGTTTTCAGATATTGACTTTATTCCGTTTGGAATCGCAAATTTCTTTTTTTGTGAATAGATTAAGAACAAACTATTCTTTCCTTTTTCATAAATTCTGTCACGTGGTCGGTAACCCATTTTCGAGCGTCGGGATTTCCCAAATTAAAAACCCTGCTTTCCCTTTCCGGAATTTGCAGCAACCATTCGGGATGTGCGCGTCCCATTTCCGAACCGGGGCGTACCCTTTCCGGTTCGAACCACACCATAAATTTTGCTCCTACCGCATGAGCGGCATCAGCCACCGGCTTCAATCCGTTCGGATACCGGTTTTTATCGATGCTCCAATTGCCCACGTTGTGCAGCCACGTTCCGTCTTCGCCTTCGGTATCCAAAGAATACCATCCGGCGTCCAGCCAAAACACTTCCGGCAGTATGTCAAACTGTTGTTGACGTTTGATCATGGCTACGAGAAATTCTTCCGTCATACATTCCGTTACACCGCAAGGCTCCGGGTCGTCGCCGTCGAAACTGCTACACAATGGGGCTTCAGGAACTACCCCGTTGATTTTTCGGGAATAGTGCGCCAAAATAAATTGACGGAATTGATTGTGACCAACCATCCGGTCTTGATTGTTCCAAAAGAACAAACAGATTCTCGGTGTACGCATGTCCTCTTTGGGATATAGTGTGATCCGCATTTTTCCCATTCCGGATGTCAACAAAACCGTTTTTTCATCAACGGACGTCACATCGGCAAACCAACTGCCGCTCCAGCCGACTGCCGCAATGATCCCACGCGATCCGGGCATTTCGATATTGAAAAAAGGAAAAGCCGAATAGTCGGACGATCGGCCTCTTGTCTGAACAATTTCAGCAACTTTTCCCGTCTGCAATACTTCTTCGATCGGCTGAAAATCATTTTTTTGCACATTACTGCCCATGCTTCGGTGCACAACGAAAGCGCCGTTATCACTTGCTGTAAATGATTGGTCAATAACCGCCGCAGATTCGATGAGCGGAGTATTTTTCGCCGAACTGTTCGAAAAATGCAACACCCATTCGATAGCGGGAAAGTCGTTAAAACAAATCACTGTGCATTTGACGATCAGACCTGTATTTTTATCGGTGTAAGTAAACAGATACTGATCCTTTTGCGGATCGTTACCCGGTAACTTTTCCGAACTGTATTGCCAACTTTTGATAAATGTATCCGATTTTTTACCGCCATAAATAAAAGAAAAAGGTGGTATCTTTCCTTTGGCAAAATGTTGTTCCATCCACTGCTTCACTTCCTTCGGCGAAGATATGTTCTGTGCCGAAATGATGACACAGGCAAACAATAAAATCATCAATAAAAACTGTCTTTTCATGTTTTACATGATTAATAAAATATGTGAATAATCGCTGCGAATATACTATTTTCTTTATGGATAAAAAAATCAGTTTCTTTTTGCGAAACATTTACCCTGCATTATTCATAGAACGCGGATGACACGGATGACACGGATTAACACGGATTTTTAAAATATATGAAAATCTGTGCAAATCTGTCTCATCTGGGATATTTGTCTAATTTTTGTGCCGTCTGTACAAATCTACGCTCTTATATCCCAGTTTCAGAATATGTTCCATTTCGGCAAACCGTTTATCGGTAGTAGCCGCATTTTTCACCCCGAATACATAACGTGCCCAGTCGCGTTGATAACCGGGCGTGAGTTGATCGAATGAAGCCAGTATTTCACGGTTTCCCTCAAAATGTTTTCTTATTTCGGGAATGTATTCAATATAATCACCTACACACTGACTGGGTTGCGTTGATTTCTTCTTCTTTGGCTCATGTTTTAAACCAATCACTGTAAAAACGTCGTTAAAAGCAGCCATTTTGTTGAATTTTACGAGACTGTCATCCACATATCCGTCACTGTCCATGCGTACCGCTCCGAAAAAATCATCACGTCCGATATATTCCTTATATTGTTTGTTCCCTTTCTTGGGATATGCAAAATAAAGTATTCCATTAGGATTCAACAAATTATTTTCAATAACCGTTTTCAGCAGATTGGTAAATTCATCTAATGAAAAAATAAAGGCAAAAATTAAATCATAATTATTCTTATCCTTTACAGTACTGAAAGATAGTCCGTCAAAATCAGAAATACCGGCAGGCATGTTGAGAATTAGTTTTTGCCCGTATTTTTCGATAGCGAATTTATTAATGATTTCGTTGTTCATATTTATTTTTTCTTTTCCAATATTTGTATCAGCGCGATGTTGATGCGTTCGATTTCGGTTAATTTTGATGTAACGTCGTCGAATTGCGGTTTGTACCACGCCTGTGCGCCGAAATGTTTTGCCATTTCGCCGCCGGCGATGAATTTATGACCGTAGCGCGCAAAGATTTCGTTGCGCATGATTTGTAAGTGTTTGAGGTAGGAGGCATTGGAGTATATTTCTCTGCCTGCATAGCGGGCTAATTCGGTAAGGGTCATCACTTGCGTTGAGACGAGCGGGAATGTTCCGGCAGGCAAACCTGTTTGTGCTTCGGCGGTTTTTACAAGTATGATTTTGGCTTTAGCATTGTCTTCGGTCAAGTTGATGGCGTCTTTGTATAACTTCCAGTCGTCTTCATTTCCGGGGTCAGGTTTCATGGGAATGAGTTCCAGACCGGAAAGCGTTTTCGTTGCCTTATAAATCTCTTTATCGTTAAATATCAATATTTCAACAGGAGAATCGCCAAACTCTTTGACAAAGGTATAAGCGTTTTCTCCTTTTGCTGGAAATCCCGAAACAACCGGTTTATTGCGGTTAAACACAACAGGATCGCCGCTGCCGTTGTTGCGTTTGTAACTTCCGGCAAGGAGATATTGGCGAAAGACATCTTCATATTTTTCCGTTAAATTGCCGTCGAACTTTTTTAGTACGCTCTTCGCGTTGCTTGTGCGGACGTCGCTAAAAATGAGGAGCGTTTCGCTGCCGATTTTACGATATTCTACACGGTCGCCTTTATTAAAGGAATAATCGTCGTCGGGTATCGTCATTTTGCCGTCGGCGGCGAGCCGGATGGCTATTCTGTAACCGCCTTCGTGCGTGGTGCCGCCGGCAAGGAAAATCGTATCGCCGTTAGCGAGAGGTCTGGCTTCAAAGTTGGAAACAAAATCGAAAAAGAACGGACGGTAAAATGCAAATCCGTCAGTCCAAAAATTGAGATTGTCGTAAGGGTCAACATCGAGGTTGGTTCGTCCGAATACGTTGAGAACGGTTTGTTCCCGCTGCGTTTGTCCCTGCACGCATGGCGCCACAATGAATAAGGCGGCAGTTGCTGTTAAAAATATCATCTTTTTCATCTTTTCATCTTTTTATTGTTTTACTCATATATATTTGATTGCATATCATCTGCCGCTTGTTATCAGCCGATATTTTATTATACTATTTGTTACTTGTTTTGATATGTATTTTCATTTTTTTAATTGCCCAGTCGTAATGGCTTGAGGTTGTTGAAACACAATAAGCGCCCAGTGTTGAAGTACCTGTCCAGGTAAAATATTTTTTAGCAAATAACTCATCGTTGGTAAAAGTGTCAATTAATGCCATTACATTTTTGTGACTTTCTTTCAACATCTTTTTTGTTTCAATCAATGGCGTATTTTGGTGTTTTTTCCAAAATTCAACGTTCATTGCGGGATAAGTTTTCCAATTATACGGTTGTGGCAAAAATGGTTTTGCTTCGCCGTTGCGGTTGGCATTTACCCAATTCAACAATAATTTGTGCCATTCGTACAAATGTACAAGCACATCGCGCAGATTTTTGTCCCTGCTCCAATGTACTTCTTTACCTGCCGCAGCCATTTCGTCGGCAAATGTGGTATTTTGTTGTTCATCACCCATCGTATCAATGAGTTTCCACAATTTGTCAAATTGCTCATTTGCGGCAATTTCTAAATCTGCTTTTGTTGTTGCTCTTGACATATTTTTTATTTATTACTTGTTTTTGACGTGCACAAAAATAGTATATTTGCATGTATCAAAGACGAAAAAGGCGAAAAAATTTTTGAAAAGCGTTTTGGGACGCTGACACCCGATCTGGATGAACTGCGCAAAACGTTGATAGAAAATGGATGTGGCAGGGTAGCGATGGAAAGTACCAGTATCTATTGGATGCCGATATGGCGGGTATTAGATTCGGATTTTTCCTTGACGCTGACCAATCCTTATTTTATCAAACAGTTGCCCGGTCGTAAGACAGACGCGAAAGATGCGTCATGGATAGCGGAGTGTCTGCAAAAGAATTCACTGAAGAGCAGTTTTGTAGCAAGTGAAGAATTACAGCAGATGCGACAGTACACCCGTCAGTATCGCAGACTGACCAAAAGTCGGGTTCGTTTGGAACAGCAGATGGACAATCAGTTGCAACGATGTAATATTCGTTTCAGCAATTATGTGTCCAATCAGGGTAAAAACGTATCTATGCGTAAGATCATCAGGAAAATGATTGATGGAGCGCGCGACCCTGAGCAACTTTGTGGTTTGGTTCATGGTCGTACCCAAAACAGGCACGGAAAACAGGTCATCACCGATTCGTTGAGCGGCATCATCGGGAAGGCTGATATTGAAATGCTCAAACAGTGTATGGAACAAATAGAATTGTTAGAAAAACAGCAGGCTACATGCCTTAACCATTTAGAAGAATTGGCCAATGAACATTTTGCCGAGGAAATCACTTTGCTGTGCACCATACCGGGCGTTCAAAAACTCAGCGCTTTATGTATTCTTGCTGAAATCGGCAATGACATGAGCCATTTTCCAAAGGCAACCGATCTTGTGGGCTGGGCCGGACTGAGACCAAGAAACGATGAAACAGCAGAAAAGGTCAAGTCCCGTAAGATATTGCATGGTAACAAATATCTTCGACAGATACTTGTTGAAATATCGTGGTCGGCGGGGCGTTCGGGTAAGTCGTTTTTGGGGAAGAAATTCAAGGCGCTGTCCAAACGAATGAAGTCTCAAAAGGCGCTCATTGCCATTACTCGAAAAATTCTGGTCATCATATACAATGTGCTCAAAACTAAGAAGCCATTTGACCCGAACAGAAATTTACAGGCTGTTAAGGCCTGATTTGAGATTCCGTGTCTAACATAGAATCTTCCGACATTGTTTCAGTTCCATATCTTTGTGGTGAATGAATCCATCATCCCGTCTTGCAAAATGATCATTAAACAGTGTCGGCAATGATAGCGTGTGTGAGACAGGAAAGCTCGCAGAGGAAAGTATCTTAATTTTATGGGGATGATCCCAATCTTTCTTGAGGTGTTGGTCAATATCTCCATGTTTTGTTTTGCATTTTATCGTGAATCAAGAAAACGTATAACACAGTATTATAGATAATTACAATATTGAGGGGGTGAAGGGATGAAGGGGATTTTTAGAGGAAAGATAATCAAAAATAATTTAATAATTTTAAAAAAAGTATATTTTTGCATCGTCAAAAATAACTGAAAAATGAAAGAACAACATATTCTGATCATCAGCAGGGAACTTAGCCTGCGGGAACAGCAGGTGCGCAATACGCTGGAATTGCTGGCCGACGGTGCTACTATCCCTTTCATCAGCCGCTACCGGAAGGAGGTTACCGGCAGTTTGGACGAAGTGCAGGTGGCCGCTATTAAAAGCCGTTATGAACGAATGCTTGAATTGGACAAGCGTCGCGAAACCATCCTTCATTCGATTGAGGAACAGGGTAAACTGACTGCCGGGTTAAAATACCGGATTGAAGCCGCCGAGCGCATGACCGAACTCGAAGACATCTATCTTCCCTACAAGCCCAAGCGCAAGACGCGTGCTTCCGTTGCCCGCGAGCGCGGCCTCGAGCCTTTGGCTGACCGGCTGATGCAGCAGTATGATAACGATGTGGAAACTCCGGCGGAGAAATACCTGAACGACGATGTGCCCACTGTGGAGGACGCCCTGCAAGGCGCTCGCGACATCATTGCCGAGCAGGTCAGCGAGGACGTGCGGGCTCGCGATGCCATCCGCCGGCTGTTCGGTAAGAGTGCTTTTATTCACTCAAAAGTGGTGAAAAACAAGGAAACCGACGGCGAAAAATACCGCAATTACTTTGATTTTTCGGAGTCGCTGCGCCGCTGCCCCTCGCATCGTCTGATGGCCATGCTGCGCGGCAGGGACGAAGCATTCCTGCGCATTTCCATCGAGCCTGAAGAAGAGCACGCAATGAGTGTTCTGAACAAACTGTTTGTGAACAGCGCTACCGCCGCATCCTGTCAGGTGAAGGATGCGGTGCGCGACGGATATAAAAGACTTCTGTGTCCGTCCATCGAAACTGAGTTCGTAGCGCTGGCAAAAGAACGCGCCGACGATGTATCGATTCGGGTATTTGCCGACAATCTGCGGCAACTGCTGCTGGCTTCGCCGCTGGGACAGAAAAACGTGCTGGCGATAGACCCCGGTTTCAATTCGGGCTGCAAATTGGTTTGTCTGGACGCTCAGGGAAATCTTCGTCACAACGAAACGATTTACCCGCACAAGCCGCAAAATGAAGTGGTGGAAGCAAAGCGTAAAATCATTTCGTTAGTCAATGCGCACCGGATTGACGCTATCGCCATAGGCAACGGCACTGCCAGCCGCGAGACGGAACGGTTTATTCAGAGCATGGCGTTTAACCGCGACATGCAGGTATTTATCGTCAACGAAAGCGGCGCATCCATCTATTCGGCATCGGCGGTGGCGCGAGAGGAGTTTCCTCAGTATGACGTAACCGTTCGCGGCGCAGTATCTATTGGCCGACGGCTGATGGATCCGCTGGCCGAATTAGTGAAAATTGATCCAAAGTCTATCGGCGTCGGCCAGTATCAACACGATGTAGACCAGAACAGACTCAAAAAAAGTTTGGATGCGGTGGTCGAAAGTTGTGTGAATCTCGTTGGCGTCAATGTCAATACGGCCAGCAAACATCTGCTGGTGTACGTGTCGGGTTTGGGGCCGCAGCTGGCGCAGAATATTATTGACTATCGCAGAGAGAACGGGCCTTTTCCTTCGCGTTCAACGTTGAAAAAAGTCCCCCGCATGGGCGAAAAATCCTTTGAGCAGTGCGCCGGTTTTCTTCGTATTTCCGATGCTGAAAACCCGTTGGACAATAGCGCAGTGCATCCCGAAAGTTATCACATTGTACAGCAAATGGCCGACGATATGAACGCCATGGTCAACGATCTGCTGAAAGACGAAAATCTGCGCAACCGGATCACTCTGGACAAGTATGTGACAGACCTGGTGGGATTACCTACGTTGAACGACATCATGAAAGAACTTGCCAAACCCGGTCTTGATCCGCGCAAACAAGCGAAAGTACTGGAGTTTGCTCATGATGTACGTCGTGTAGAAGACCTGCAGCCGGGCATGATACTGCCGGGTATCATTACCAACATCACTAATTTCGGCTGTTTTGTAGATGTCGGCGTGAAACAGGAAGGATTGGTACACGTGTCGCAATTAGCGAACAAATTCGTGAAACATCCGCTGGAAGTAGTGAAACTGCATCAGCACGTGAAAGTAAAAGTGCTGGAAATAGATCAGGCGCGCGGAAGAATTGCGTTTACGATGAAAGACCTGAATTAATTTCAGGAATTATCAGTTCTTTCGTTGATAAATACTCTCTCCCTTGTTCAATGCCATGTATTGATTGTTGATATTTAATTCGATTTCTTCAAGTATGCCCAAAGCCAGCAAACCCTTGACGGTTAATTTGTGGTACAGAGCGTCGCATACTTTGTACTGCAGGGTAGAATTGAAATAAATCATCTGGTTGCGAAAAAGAATCATGTGCATGGGGGGCAAATTACACTTAAAATCAAGTCCATCTTTGAAAAAATGTGTATTGACGAACAGGTTTCTGTCAAAAATGACATGCTCATCCGAATTTTTGAGATAATCGGTCAATTGTCCGGCGCCTTGAAATCGGGAATAGTTCTTGGTACTTATTTCGAGTTTTTCATGTTTCATCCATCCGTTTCTGATGGTTGTAAGCGTTTTGTCGCTGATGCCCGACACGTATACTTCAAAATGTTCTGTCCACCCGCTTTCCTTCAACAAGATGGCAAGGCTGTAAAATTCTTCACCCGAAGCACACATCGGCAGCCAAATACGCGCTTTGTTGTGTTCCTTAAGAATATTGGCCAAATAGTTATTTTTCAGCAGAATCCAGAAAGTCGGATCACGAAACATTTCAGTGGTTTCCACAACAATTTGCCCTGCAAAATGATCTCTAAATTCAGCCGATTCCAGTTTTTTGAATAGCGTATCCATTCCATAATTATTGGCCATCAAAAAATTTTCCACACGCCTTTTGAACGATGTTAATGTATAATCGTTAAAATCCACACCGTGTTTTTCTTTGATAAAACCGGTCAGTTGACGAATTTCTCTGATTCCAATATCCATGTTGATTGAATCCTGCATATATGTTTGACAATTAAATTTATAAAATTTGTTATTGTCACAAAGAAAAAGATAAAAAAAATAACCACAAAATATTTTGAGAAAGTTTTTTTTGAATTTATTTGAGAAAATAATATATTTGCTGCATGTTGAAACAGTTACAAATTTTATTCGAAGATTTTTTTCGGTTTGTGCGTCATGATTTTCATTTTGTTGCCTACGCATATACGATAATAGTGGCGGCACTGAGTATTTTGCTGGTATATGGTACCGGTCTTGGAGATGATATGATCGCAAACAGGTTTCCCACATCAAACACGGTAGTCAACAATATGTTGATGTTTGTGGTGATGTATTTTCTCATTGCTATACCGGTCACTATTATTCGCGGCGAATTTCGCAGCATTGCCAAATCTTCCTTTTTTGCCAAAGGGCTGTTACTGATGTGTCTTATCGGGTTTGCCGATGCTTTTTCGTGGCAGAAAATATTTCATCTGCAACATTTTTCTTCATCCGAACAGTCGTATATCTTCGATGCACTTTGGGAAATGCGCAACATGATGTTTGTACTTCCTTTTCTCATACTGTTCCGCCTGACAGTAGACAGGAAAGTCAAGGGGCTTTACGGGCTATGTCGCGGCAAGCATCACGTGAAAGCCTATCTGTATTTATATGTGGTCATTCTGCCGATACTTTTAGTGGTCTCCTTCACGCCCGACTTTCAGTCGTACTACCCGATATATAAACCTTGGGATTTGGCAAATATTTTCGATCGTCCAGTGTGGGTGAACAGTATTATTATAGAAGTCATATATTTAAACGATTTTCTGATGGTGGAAATGATTTTCAGAGGCGCTTTGGTTATTGGCATGGCGTCAATACTGGGTCGAACTGCCGTACTGCCCATGATTGTAGTGTACGTGACGTTGCATTTCGGCAAGCCGGTGATGGAGACCATATCGGCGCTGTTCGGCGGATATTTTCTTGGTGCACTGGCTTTTCAAACCCGCCACATCTGGGGAGGCGTGATCATTCACATGGGAATAGCGCTGATCATCGAGTTACTGAGGTTCTTTCAATATTATTCCAATTTTCCTGCCATTTTCATTGGATCAACCCAATGATCAAATTCTTCGGCAGTCAGATAGCCAAGTTCTATGGCTTTTTCTTTCAAAGTCTTGTTTTCCCGATGCGCTTTTTGTGCGATTTCAGCAGCCTTGTAGTAACCGATCTTCGGATTCAGGGCGGTCACCAGCATCAATGAATGATCCAAGTGCTTCCTGATATTTGCTTCGATAGGTTCAAGACCTGCGGCGCATTTATCGGTGAAACTGACACATCCTTCGCCAATCAGACGGGCGCTGTGCAGGAAATTGTAGATCATCATGGGTTTGAACACGTTCAGTTCAAAATGTCCTGTGGCGCCTCCTATGTTGATCGCTACATCGTTACCCATCACCTGTGCAGCAATCATTGTCAGGGCTTCACATTGCGTAGGGTTTACTTTGCCCGGCATGATGCTCGATCCCGGCTCGTTGTCGGGGATATGCAATTCGCCGATACCTGATCGCGGCCCTGAACTCAACATCCGGATGTCGTTGGCAATCTTCATCAGGCTGACGGCTACGGTCTTCAGTGCGCCATGTGCTTCTACGACAGCATCGTGAGCAGCCAGCGATTCGAACTTGTTAGGCGCCGTAACGAAAGGATATCCTGTCAGTCCGGCAATATGTGCAGCCACATTTTCGGCGTAATTTTCGGGCGTATTAATTCCCGTACCAACGGCTGTTCCGCCTAAAGCCAGTTCCGACAGGTGCGGCAGCGTGTTCCGGATGGCTTTCAGCCCGTGATCCAACTGGGCTACATATCCGCTGAGTTCCTGTCCTACGGTAATTGGTGTGGCATCCATGAAATGGGTACGGCCGATCTTTACCACACGCATGTATTGTTTGCTCTTGGCGTCGAGTGTGGCACGAAGTTTTTCGATACCGGGAATGGTTGTTTCGAGCAACATCTTGTAGGCCGCAATGTGCATTGCGGTGGGAAATGTGTCGTTGGACGACTGCGATTTGTTCACGTCGTCGTTTGGCGCCAGAAACTTTTCCCTGTCGGTAAGTTGGCCGCCGTTGAGCACATGACCACGATATGCAATAACCTCATTTACATTCATGTTGCTTTGCGTACCGCTGCCTGTTTGCCATACCACCAGCGGGAAATACTCATCAAGTTTGCCTTCGAGTATCTCATCGCAAACTTTAACGATTAAATTACATTTTTCCATGGGAAGTATGCCTGCTTCGACATTTGTGATGGCAGCCGCTTTCTTCAGGTAACCAAAAGCCTTAATGATTTCTTTCGGCATACGGTTGATGTCGCGGGCGATCTTGAAATTTTCCACACTACGTTGCGTCTGAGCGCCATAATATGCGTCAAGTGGCACTTGAACTTCGCCCATAGTGTCTTTTTCTATACGAAATTCCATATTAAATACATTACTGACCGACAAAAATATTAAAAATTTTTATATTTTTGCACGAATAAAAAATGAAGCATGACAAAATCCATCACCAATTATCATACGCATACTGTTTTTTGCGACGGACAATTTGAAGCCGTTTGCTATGCCAAAGAGGCTGTTCGTCTGGGAATGGCTTCGCTCGGTTTTTCTGCGCACGCCCCTGTCAATTTTCCAACGAGTTGGACTATCAATCCTGCGCGGGTGAGGGCTTACCGCGACGAGATTCATCGTCTGAAACGCGCGTATGCCGGTTGTCTCGATATTTACTGCGGTCTCGAAGCCGACTTTTTCCCTGACATTCTGTCCGACGTGCAAGCTCTGTATTCCACCTATTCGTGGGATTATATCATTGGTTCGATACATTTCATCGGCGTGTACCCCAACGGTAAACGCTGGTGTATGGACAGTACGCACGAGGAGTTTCTCGAAGGCTGGCGCGAAATAATGGATTCCGATCCTTTACGTCCTATTCGCGATTTTTTTGAGATAACCCGTCAGATGGTACGTGTGATGAAACCCGACGTTGTAGGCCATTTGGACAAAATCAAGATGCAATATCGTCCGGGTTGCATGGTACCCGATACACATCCGTTTTATCGCGAACAGGTGATGTCTACTCTTGAAGAAATTGCTGCAACCGGCTGTATCGTGGAAATAAACACAAAAGGACAAACCGATGATTTCTTCCCTGCAAAATGGACATTTGCCGAAATGCGGAAAATGGGCATACCTGTAACCATCAGTTCGGATGCACATACGCCACATGCGCTCACATACCGTTTCGAGCAAGCAGAAGCGCTACTTCGCGAAAACGGATACCATACCGTGATGGTACTCCAAAACGGACAGTGGGAAGAACGGGCATTATAAGCTGTTTTTGGAAAACGCTTCTCACATAAACGCGATGATGTAAACAAAAACATTATGTAAATATCCGGCATTATATATCGGTAGCTTTACCTGACAATGTTGTATGTTCAATTGCTTTCATTTTTTGTTCATGGTCATGACGTGCGTAAATTTCAGTGGTAGTCACAGAAGAGTGCTCCATAAAGTCTCTGATAATCACTATGTCAACTCCGGTATTGTGGCAAACATTCTTTAAAATTTGAAATTCGTAAAAATTAATTAATCGTAATTTTGTGCCTAAATCAACCTGGGTAAAACTGGTACACTTTCATCCGAAATACCTGGTACACTTTGCCCGAAATCGTCAGCGTGGGGTAAATATTTTCAACAATTTTCAAAAATTTGTTTTGTTTAATTATTTTTTTATACATTTGCCATTATTTTTCATTTTCGTGTAATAAGGATGTTTTATCTCGTTATTTTTCTCTTTGTTTCAGGATATGTGGCCATTGCGCTTGAGCATAAACTGGCTGTTGATAAGGCTGCTATTGCATTGATAACGGGCGCTTTGATCTGGATATGTATTGCTTTTGGCGGAAATACAATTTATCCTGCAGTCTCATCTTTTCAGGATTATCTTCAAACACATCCGGACGCCACTGCGGTGGAATTTGTCATCCGCCACGAATTATCCGGACATCTTGGTCACATTGGCGAGGTATTGTTTTTTCTGCTTGGTGTAATGACCATCATCGAAATTATTGATAGCCATGGCGGTTTCAGCATGTTGTCCAAAATGATCAAAACTACCAACAAGGTAAAACTGCTTTGGTTTTTTTCGTTTCTAACCTTTTTCATGTCTGCCGTATTGGACAACATGAGTACTACTATTTTGATGATCATCCTCATGTGGAAGTTAGTTAGCGGGAAAACTACACGCTGGTTTTTCACGGCTATGATCGTTATTGCTGCTAACACCGGTGGTGCATGGTCGCCCATCGGCGATGTCACCACCATCATGTTGTGGATTGGTGGTCAGGTGAATGCATTGCAGATCATCCTGCAACTGCTTGTTCCCAGCCTGATTTGTATGCTGGTTCCTCTGGTTGTTGTGTCGCTCAACATGAAAGGCGAAACCATTTCCACGTTGCGTACCGATCGGATTAAATCGCTGGTTCCTACGACCGATCGTGAACGCTGGATCATCCTCTTGTCGGGTATCGGCGGGTTGCTGCTGGTACCGCCTTTTAGATCAGTTACGCATCTTCCGTCATACATGGGCGTGTTGCTGGTATTAGCGATCATGTGGATGATGACGGAAATAATGTACCGTAAAAAACAGAAAGAACTCAAAATGGCTTTGACAATGACCAGAGTTCTCAAAGAAATAGACACATCCACCATATTCTTCTTGCTTGGGATACTTTTGGCTGTTGCAGGACTTGAATCGGCGGGACATCTCCAATTGCTGGGACATTTTTGCGATGAAAAAGTACACAACATCTATGTAATCAATCTGATCATTGGCATGTTATCATCGGTAGTGAACAATGTACCATTAGTTGCCGGATCAATGGGCATGTATGATCTCGTTTCTCCCGACGTACTGGCAGCCACTTCTGATCCTGCAAAAGCAGCCTATCTGAAACATTTTGTCGCCGACGGCTCCTTCTGGGAACTGCTTGCCTACAGCGCAGCAACCGGTGGGAATATCCTGATCATCGGTTCGTTATCAGGTATTGCAGCAATGGGATTGGCCAAAATTGATTTTTTGTGGTACATGAAAAAATTCAGTTTATTGGCGTTTGCCGGGTACCTTTCGGGAATTGCGGCATACTATTTGATAGATGGATAAATAAGATTGTACGGTTGTAAAAAATGTAAGAAAATAAAATTCGATTAATCATTAAAATTCAAAAAAATCAATGCTATTCAATGTGTTATTACAGGTAACGGTTATGGATCAAGTTCCCAACGCGTTAGATGCTCCAAAAGATCTCAGTATGCCTTTGTGGGATCTCGCCCTGAAAGGCGGATGGATTATGATCCCTATTCTGGTATTGTCCGTTATAGCGGTTTATATTTTTGTAGAACGTTATTTTGCCATTCGTAAGGCTGCTAAAACGGATGAAAATTTTATGAACCGCATCAAAGATTATATCCACGACGGAAAAATTGAGTCGGCATTAACCCTTTGTCAATCAACTGACAGTCCAATTGCCCGCATGATCGAAAAAGGTGTTCAGCGTATCGGTCGCCCGTTGACCGATATCAATGCAGCCATCGAAAATGTGGGGCGGTTAGAAATTTTCAAACTCGAACGCGGTTTGCCGGCATTGGCCACCGCTTCCGGTGGTGCGCCCATGCTCGGATTCCTCGGTACGGTTACCGGTATGGTAAAGGCATTCTATGATATGTCCATGGCCGGCAACAATATTGACATCGGTATCCTGTCGTCGGGCATCTATGAAGCAATGGTAACAACAGTTGCCGGTTTGCTGGTAGGGATCATCGCCTATTTTGCCTACAATATTCTGGTAGCAAATGTCGAAAAGGTAGTCAACGACCTCGAAGCGCATACCACTGAATTTATGGATCTGCTCAACGAACCGGTTAAATAGTTTTCAGTTATTCAGTTATTCAGTTATTCAGTTATTCGTGAAATATGGCTATCCGTTCTTCCAATAAAATCTCGCCGTCGTTCAATATGTCGTCTATGACCGACATGGTGTTTCTGTTACTGATTTTCTTCATGATCACCTCCACACTGGTCAGTCCCAATGCGTTGAAACTTCTTCTTCCGCAAAGCAACAACCAAACCTCGGCCAAGGCCATTACCAGCGTATCCATCACAAAGGATCTTCGGTATTATATTGAAACCACACCTGTAGCGTATAACGACATCGAACGACAATTGCAGGTAAAACTGATGGATGCACAAGACCCTACCATATCGCTGCATGTGGACAGAACTGTTCAGATGGAGGAAGTAGTGAAAGTAATGAACATCGCAGTACGTAATAAATATAAATTAATATTGGCCACAGCGCCGGAAAGAAAGTAAGAATCAATAAATTCATTTATTCACATGAAAAAAAGTCAACAAAAATCAAATTTATCAGGCTCAGTGCTCATGCTTTGTATCATTGCTGTTATTTTGACGATACTTAGTTGCTCGCGCGAAGCAGTTGATGCCAATGAAGAAGGCGTATTTATCAAAAAACCTTACTTTTTTGGTAAAGGAGGCGTTTCGGAACAACCATTGTTGCAAGGTTCAGAGTGGAAAGTGTTTTCGACAGACTTTGTCAAGTTCATTATGTCGCCGGTACAGTACGAAGAACCTTTTGAAGATTTGGTTGCCAAAGACAATAATTTAGTCAATACCAACGCATATTTGACGTTGCAGATTGAACCGGGGCACACGCCTGAATTGTTGAGAAGTTTTGGCGAAAATTGGTATAAAAACAATGTTCAGGAAACATTTCGCAAAATAACACGCGATAAACTTTGCGAATACGGTATGTTTGAATTGACTACCAACCGTCAAGTATATACCGATATCAATGCCGATATCGACAAAAGTCTGCGCGAATATTTTTCTGATCGTGGATTGCCCGTTGCCATCAAGTCGGTGGTGATCAGTCGTGCACAGCCGAGCAAAGGCGTACTCGAAGAAATAGACCGCACCGGCGTACAAATGCAAGCCGAATTAACCCAGAATAAACGCATCAAAATGGAACAGGCACGTGAAGAAGCAGAACTTGCACGTGCAAAAGCCGACAAGGCATACATGAAGGAGATGAATCTTTCGGCAGATCAGTTCATCTCATTGCGGGCATTGGAAATCGAAAAAGAAAAAGTGGAAATGCTGAAAAATAATTCCAGCGTTAAAGTAGAGGCATTTCTCGGGTATCCTAATTTTTACAAAGTTAAATAACTTTCATGTAATGGCAACACCGGTAAAATATCGCAACGGATTGATGGGCACCGTCTTTTTCCACGGGATACTCTTCATACTGTTGTTGTATATGGCTTTCCGTACACCGTTGCCATTGCCCGGCGAACAGGGCATTTTGGTAGATTTTGGGAACAGTAATACGGGATTGGGAAATTTCGAGCCGCGCATGAGTGATCCGGCTCCGGTGCAACCTCAACCAACCCCTCCAAAAACATCCCAACAGAGAGAACAAATCCTGACACAGGACACAGAAGAAACAGTAACATTGCCTTCCAACAACAAACCCAAGGAAACAAAAAAAGAAACAGTACAGAAAGAAACACCGAAAGAAACGTCTAAGCAAACACAACCCGTAGAACAGCCCAAACCGGTGGAACGTACCGTTGATACGCGGGCTATGTATCCCGGTCGTGGCAATGACGCAAGTACAGCCACCAGTCAGGGCGAAGCCGGAGGACAGGGTAATCAGGGTGTTACTACCGGCGCACCGGATGTGCACGTGTATGGCGAGGGTGGCGATACAGCCGGAAACAAATGGGCGCTTTCAGGACGGGGACTTGTCGGGCGTTTACCATTGCCCGCTTATACTGTGCAGGATCAGGGTATAGTAGTGGTAGCCATCACCGTAGACAAAAACGGAAACGTAACCAAGGCAACTGCCGGCGTTAAAGGATCCACCACACTGAATAGAACACTGCTCGACGCTGCCGAAAAAGCCGCAAGACAAGCTAAATTTACTCCAAAACCCGATGTTGTCGAGCAAACGGGAATGCTTACCTATATTTTTAAATTACAGGGTGAATAATCCCCATATGGGTTTCACAGTAGTTTCAAAATGACAACACAATAATTGTTCATTATTAATACCGCTAATCATCAATACAGCCAGTCATCCGGTTTTGTGATATATCTGGCAGAGTTTGTACAATCCACACAATATATATGTAACCATAGATCATCTTTATAATAAACATAATAACGCCCATCATCTTCAGGTATTTTCTCAGGAGGTATTGGTTTACACCAGGATGTGGGTTTTTCATACGCTCCATCCCAACGAGAAATATACCGTCGGTATTGAGTGGTTGTTGAAACGTCTATATATCCGATCACAGGAATATTCCGGTCTGTAATACAGGTGATGTTCCCGCTTATTTCCGTTGGAATCGGTGCAAATATACTGCCTATCTGTTCGGAATTTTTCTTGACATTGTTCCAATAATCATAAGCCTTTTTACTGATGGCGTTTTGTTTGACGTCAATCCGGTACAGAACGGACAGTATTTTATCCGACGGGGGAATTTCGCGAATGATTTCCGACACTTTACCAAAAACTTTCTTTTCTGCCGATCCGATTAATATTTCCACGTTGTTTGTCCGATCCCAGCAGTGGTAGGGATAATCCTCCAGATAATATTCGGAAGTAATTTGCCAGTCTTCCCTGTACGACCAGCGACAATACAAATTCTCACTTTCCGTAGAGTGTGTTGTAAGATGTATGCGCACCGGTTGACCGATTGATTTTTTAGACCAGAAAATGCTGTCTATTTCGGGCGTTTTGATGGGATATGTGAACTCGGAACAATATTCGTGATCGAAGATCACGATCTTCAAACGGTATTTGCGCTCAAAATTCAGTTGGCCTGTTTTGATGAGATATTGTCCGTTACGTGGGGTGATGGGATTTGGATTTTCTGCGATCCTTTGTGTGCCGTCGTCACATTCCACATAAACCTTTGCATTGTTGATATATTGTAACTCAATGATGCTTGCCGTCAAATTTTCAGTGCTGCGGCTCAGCCGAATGTTGGATTCTACGTCGGTAATGATGCCTTCCACCACAAGAATATTCGAAAATCCATCTATCCCTGTTACCTGATATTCGGTGATACAACCACAAAGGAGGAAACATGCCGACAGGTAATAAATTATCGAAAACAGCCTGTTGATATTCGTTTTCATGTTTTTTACTTTAAGCGCGTCGTATTTTGAAAGCCTCGTCCCTGCACTACAGTACATGAAGCAACAGTACGAGTAACAGTTTTTACATGTCCCCTCTTGCCATCTTGTTCAGATAATTTTCCAGTGACGCCAGATCCGTAAAGTGTACCTGTCGCGCTTTGCTACCCTCGCTGGGGCCTACAATACCTGCCGCTTCCAATTGATCCATGATGCGGCCTGCACGGTTGTATCCGATAGAAAACTTACGCTGTATGAGCGAAGTAGAACCCTGCTGATGGGTTACCACCAAACGGGCTGAATCGTCAAAGAGTTCATCTTTTTTACTCAGATCAATATCTTTGGGTTCCGCGCTGTCTTCATCAGTATATTCAGGCAGAAATAATGCCGATGGGTATCCTTGCTGGTTGCCGATGAAATCGGTGATTTTTTCAATTTCCGGAATGTCAATAAAAGCGCATTGCACACGGATGAGATCCCCTCCGGAAGTAAACAGCATGTCGCCACGTCCGATCAGTTGATTGGCTCCGACACCGTCGAGGATGGTACGCGAGTCTATTTGCGAGATGACGCGGAAAGCAATACGCGCAGGGAAGTTGGCTTTGATCACACCTGTGATGATATTGGTGGTAGGACGTTGTGTGGCGATAATCAGGTGTATACCGGCAGCACGTGCTTTCTGGGCAAGGCGGGCTATCGGCGTCTCAATTTCCTTACCTGCGGTCATCACAAGATCGGCATACTCGTCAATCACCACTACGATGTAAGGCAAATAACGATGTCCCAGATGCGGATTCAACTTGCGGGCGATAAATTTACTGTTGTATTCCTTAATGTTGCGTACTTGCTGTGCATCCTTAAATAAATTATAACGGGTATCCATCTCGGTACACAAAGATTTAATGGTATAGATTACTTTTTGGGTATCGGTGATGATGGCTTCTTCGGCGTCAGGAAGTTTGGCCAAAAAGTGACGCTCTATTTTTTCGTATGGCGTAAGTTCTACTGTTTTAGGGTCTACCATCACAAATTTTACTTGTGAAGGATGTTTTCTGTAAAGAATAGAGGCTATAACCGCATTCAGCCCTACTGATTTTCCCTGTCCTGTTGAACCGGCAACCAAAAGGTGTGGCATTCGCGTAAGGTCAAAAACGAAAGTCTCGTTTGCGATGGTTTTGCCCAACGCGATGGGTAATTCCATATTGGCTTCCTGAAACCGCCGCGAAGTAATGATCGAACGCATGGATACGATTTCCGGATTCAGATTGGGTACTTCGATTCCGATGGTACCCTTTCCGGGCATCGGCGCAATGATGCGGATACCAAGAGCGGCAAGACTTAATGCTATATCGTCTTCAAGGTTTTTGATTTTCGAGATTCGTACACCCGGCGCAGGTACAATCTCATAAAGTGTTACTGTGGGGCCGATAGTAGCTTTAATTTTGTCAATCTGTATTTTATAGTTGGCCAGCGTTTCTACAATTTTATTCTTGTTGTTGATCAGTTCATCGTTGCTGACCACCGAGTTTTCCGACTTGTGATCGGCCAACAGTTCAAGCGGAGGCATCTCATAGTGTGACAGTTCGAGTGTGGGGTCATATTCGCCGAGCGCAGCAATATCTTCCATCACATAAGGACCGTCGTCCGTATCGTCGGGAAGAGGTTCTTCGTTCAGCGTTTGTGGCTCAATCGTTAGTTCAATATCCTCATCGAGCTGTTCTTCGAGGGTTTTTTCATTGGGATCAGGTTTAACAACTTCAATATCAATATTTTTTTTATTTTCAAACGGTTGTTTTTCTTTACCTTCTTCCTCGTCTTCGCCATAAAAATCATCCTCGTCTCTTTTCGGATGATGTGGTTTTTTAACCTTTTTCGGTATTTTCACCGATCGAACCGTTTTCGTGAACCATCCGAAAAATCCCACAAAAGAAAATGTCAGAAAAACAAATGTCAGCAAAATAAGCAGTATGCCGGCACCGAAAGACCCCAGAAGCGATCGTAGCCATTCGGCCATAAAATAGCCATGCGCACCGCCTAATCCGCTTCCGAGAAATCCGCCTGTCGCTCCAAAAATAAACCCAAGAAGAAGCGACAAAAGTATCACACCAACCACGGATGTTCTGATCGTCCAGCCGAGCGGCAGCAATTTTACTTTCAGCAAACGAAATCCCAATACAATCAACACCAGAGGGATAAAGAAAGAAGCCACGCCAAAACCGTGATTGATCAACATATTGGCGATACGCGCACCTATCTTTCCCGCCCAGTTCTCTACGCTTACATTTGAAAGAATCTGCGATGTTTCGAAACTCTGGTCGGATTTCCATGTAAAAAAATAGGACACGAAAGCAATCAGCATCAAAATACCAAAACTTGTCAGCAGTAATGCAAAAGTGATTTTAAAACGCTCGTCGGCAAAAAAAGCGGCTATCTTTCCCTTTTGCCTTGTTTTTTTGGAATTTTCCTTCTTTTTATTTTTGACCATTGATCAGAAATTATTTGATTGGACAAAAGTAATGTTTCCTTTCGATATGTAAAAAAAAATAGTGTCAATTCTACCTTTTCCCTTCTATCACAATCACAATTTCACCTTTGATTGCCGGTCTTTTCGTCCATTCTTCGATTTGTTCGCGAACGGCTCCCCTGACCGTTTCCTCGTGCAGTTTGCTCAATTCGCGCGATACCGATACGCGACGGTCTTCACCGAAAAAAGTTTGTATCTCCTGCAAAGTTCTCAACAGTCTATGAGGCGATTCATATAGAATGATGGTGCGATCTTCTTCGGCCAGTTCGTTCAGTCGTGTTTGTCTTCCTTTTTTGGGAGGCAGAAACCCTTCGAAACAAAACCGGTCATTTGGGAAACCGGAATCAACAAGGGCCGGAATCAATGCCGTAGCGCCCGGAAGACATTCCACCCCAACGCCGTTGGTAATGCACTCGCGAACAATCAGAAATCCGGGATCGGAAACAGACGGCGTACCTGCATCGGAAATCAAAGCAATGGTTTGTCCTGCAAGCAACTTTTCAATAACCGTCTTTAACGATTTGTGTTCATTGAACTTATGGTGTGCAAACATTGGTTTGACGATACCGAAATGGCGCAACAGGTTTCCACTCGTGCGCGTGTCCTCGGCCAGTATCAAATCTACTTGATTTAATACCTCAACAGCCCTGTATGTCATATCGCCCAAATTACCGATAGGTGTGGGCACTATGTATAATTTTCCCATCAACAAAAATAATATGACAAAAGTAATAAAAAATATTATTTTTGCATTTTTAATCTTATTAATGATACGGCAACATGAAATTAATATTTGAATTGTTTTACAAAAATGTATGGGTGATTTATCCTGTGTTCATCGTTTTAACAAGTTGTTCGACTCCCGATCCGCCGGCTCCTTATGGCGCTGTTCCTACAAAAGAACAAACAGAGTGGCAAAAGATGGAGTATTACATGTTTATACATTTCGGCCCGAACACATTCACCGACGTTGAATGGGGCGATGGGAAAGAAGACCCGAAAGTTTTCAATCCTACTCATCTTGATTGCCGACAATGGGCGGCAACAGCCAAAGCCGCAGGAATGAAAGCGATCATCATAACTGCCAAACATCATGACGGATTTTGTCTGTGGCCAAGTAAATATAGCACACATACTGTTCGGGAAAGTGCGTGGAAAGACGGAAAGGGTGATGTATTGAAGGAATTGTCGGAGGCTTGCAGGGAATACGGTCTAAAATTTGGCGTTTACCTTTCTCCCTGGGATCAAAATCATCCCGCATACGGTACTCCGGAATATAATCAAATATTTTCCAATACGTTGGATGAAGTTTTATCGAATTATGGAGAAATTTTCGAGCAATGGTTTGATGGCGCCTGCGGCGAAGGCCCCAACGGAAAAAAACAGGTGTACGACTGGGATCTGTTTCACAAAACCGTTTACAGAAATCAACCTCATGCGATTATATTCAGCGACGTTGGCCCCGGTTGCCGATGGATGGGAAATGAAAGAGGCGTTGCCGGAGAAACCAACTGGTCAACCATGAATATCGAAGGTTTTGAACCCGGCAAAAATGCCCCGCACACCAAAATTTTAAATGAAGGGGAAGCAGACGGTAAATCATGGCTTCCTGCAGAAACGGATGTATCCATTCGTCCGGGCTGGTTTTACAGCGCTTCGACCGACGACAAAGTAAAATCTCTCGCCAAATTAGTTGACATCTATCATACTTCAGCAGGACGCAACAGCAATCTGCTGCTTAATGTGCCGCCCGACCGTCGCGGGCTGATTCATCCCAACGATTCGACACGGCTGATGGAACTTCGCAGGACGCTCGACGAATCTTTTTCCGTCAATCTCGCCAAAGACGCAAAACTTACTGCCAGCAATACACGCGGACAATCATCGAATTACGACGTAAAAAACCTTATCAACGAAACGTTTGATTCCTATTGGGCTACAGATGACAACCAACTTTCGGCTTCTATCGAAATCATTTTCGGTAAAGAGCAGACATTCAACCGGCTGGTACTTCAGGAATATATCCCGTTAGGACAACGGGTAAAATCATTCAGCGTGGATTATTGGGATGGTAGCGCCTGGCAACACGTCACCCGACAGACAACCATCGGATACAAGCGTATCCTGTGTTTTCCGATGATCACGACACAAAAAATAAGGGTGAACATCGAGGAATCGCTGGCTTGCCCGGTACTCAACGGAATTGGCGTATATAAAATGGTAGAGATAAAAGGATAAAACGGATTGTGATGAACTCAAAGGTCGAACAACAGTTGATACAGGGTATACGAGAGCGCTTTCAATATATTGTTCCGATCTTTCTATGACTATTTGGTTTTCTTTGCCAGTGACATATTACGCGACAGACAGGTAGCGGAAGAAGTTGTACAGGATGTTTTCATCAAATTATGGAATTCCGGATCAAATCTCTCCATTAACACATCCCTCAGTTCATACCTGACATCCAGAGCGTTTTTATTCTTGAAATTTTTCTTCTATCTTTGCACTTTCAATCATTTTTTATGGAATATAATTTTAAGGCAATTGACGCCAAATGGCAGGAATACTGGGTGAAAAACCGGACATACCGCGTAACCGAAGACGCCGGAAAACCGAAATATTATGTACTCGACATGTTTCCGTACCCATCGGGGGCAGGTTTACATGTGGGGCATCCGCTCGGATATATCGCCAGCGATATTTACAGCCGGTTCAAACGCCATCAGGGTTTCAACGTACTGCATCCGATGGGTTACGACGCCTACGGACTGCCGGCAGAGCAATACGCCATTCAGACAGGGCAACATCCCGCCATCACTACCGAACAGAACATCAAACGTTACCGCAAACAGTTGGATAAAATCGGATTATCGTTCGATTGGGAACGCGAAGTATGGACATGTGAATCCGGTTATTACAAATGGACACAGTGGGCGTTCATCAGGATGTTTCATTCGTATTATTGTTTCGACAAACAAAAAGCGCGTCCGATTGAAGAGTTGATCAGCATTTTCGGAACGCAGGGAAACAAAGACCTGAATGTTGCCTGCACGGAAGAGTTATCGTTCACTGCCGACCAGTGGAACATCAAATCGGAAAAAGAACAGCAGGAAATTCTTCTTCACTATCGTATCGCTTACCTTGCCGATACAATGGTGAACTGGTGTCCTGCTCTGGGAACAGTACTCGCCAATGACGAAGTGAGCGAAGGTCTTTCCATACGCGGCGGCTATCCCGTAGAGCAAAAATTGATGCGTCAGTGGTGTTTGCGCGTATCGGCTTATGCGCAGCGGTTGCTGGATGGTCTGGATACCATTGACTGGACGGACTCGTTGAAAGAAACGCAGAGGAACTGGATAGGAAGGAGTGAAGGCGCAGAGATATGGTTTAACCTCTCCCCCAGCCCCTCTCCACAGGAGAGGGGAGAAAGCGCGCTCAAAACGGTTTGTCAAAATAGGCAACATTCTGATGAAAAATTTCAAAATCCAACGTCAGATACAAAATATTTGGATAACAAACCATCAAAAAGATGCGACGACCTTGAT
>Ga0082212_10003039_pt1 | contig 23993 bp, 18 predicted proteins | sample TergutNt197P3_FD_71548 | JGI IMG/M metagenome (GOLD analysis project Ga0082212, IMG submission 71548) | Neocapritermes taracua P3 segment gut microbial communities from Petit-Saut dam, French Guiana - Nt197 P3 | ecosystem: Host-associated > Arthropoda: Insects > Digestive system > Gut ... | reverse complement strand
AGCATTTGATAGTGCTGAGGATTTATGGGGTGCTAATGATGTTATATATTCAATAAGGTATCCTATTAGCTATACTCCGGACACCACTAATCCAGGGACACCTTACATGGAAGGAAAGACAGATAAAAAGCTAATCAACACAAATACTTTTGCAACCATCACTGGCACTGTAGTTGAGCAAGGCACCAATGCGCCGTTGCCTGGCGTACTGGTGCAGGCAACGAAAACAGGCTCAACAGCCGTTGAGGATTTGGCTACTACCAGTGCAAGCGGTGGCTTTATCCTTATGGTCGAGCCAAACACTACCTATAATTTGAAATTTACTAAGGCTGGCTATCAGGAACAATCGCTAACTAATGTTAATGTTGGCAGTGCTTTAGCTTTGGGTGATGTGGTTATAGTTTCCTCGGGTTCTTCTGGCTTCGCTGGCGGTACAGGCACAGAACAAGACCCCTACTTAATTGCTACTCCTGCCCAGCTAAACAATGTGCGTAATGACTTCACCGCGCATTATAAGCTCATTAATGACATTGATCTTGCTGAATGGGGAAATTGGGAGCCGATAGTTAGCTTTGGTGGGGTGTTCGATGGCGATGGGTATACAATTAGGAATATGACTGTTAACGAGAGTTCGTATCAATATGCTGGTTTGTTTGGTTATGTTGGCGGAACATATATCTACGCATACATAAGAAACGTTGGTGTAGTTAATTCAATAGTAAATATAACAGGTCGTACTGCTTATGCAGGAGGAATTGCAGGCTATGTACTTAACGGCTCAATAGATAATTGTTATTATACAGGAGAAGTAAAAGCAAATACCGCTAACGGCCCAGCATTTGCAGGGGGTATTGTAGGTTCTGGCGATTTGTCAAGAACTGGAGTATGGATAAGCAATTCTTATAACACTGGAACGGTAAGCGCAATATCTGCAAGCAGTAATGCTTGGGCGGGAGGAATTATAGGAAGCACTAGTAAATATATAACAAATTGCTATAACATAGGAAGAGTAAATGCAACATCCAATGTTATTGCTGGCTCGGGAGGGATTTCTGGCGGTTATTGTCTTGATATAATAAATTCTTACTATATAAACAATATTGGCAATGCTGTTGGCAATGGCACTGGTGATGTAACCTTTACAAACGTCCTCGCTCTCACCGAAACCCAAATGAAACAACAAGCCTCCTTCGTTGGCTTTGACTTCAGCACCGTTTGGGCGATCAGCCCCACCATCAACAATGGCTATCCCTATTTACGAGGAATGCAACCGTAACTAGATAGGGAAACAAAGCAGGGAGCCAACAAGAGAAAATTAGTTTTCTTGTTGGCTTCCAAAATTTTGCTTGACTTCTTCGCCAAGCTATGCTATTATATTGTCAGAAAGGCAATCGGGGTTATTCAATCGGCGAAAATCGGGCAGTCACTTTCCCAATGCCTTGATAATTAAGGACTTCTGGTTCCTTTGGCTCGACCGAGACGGATTTCAACTCTTAATCAGGGTGTCCAGGGTTCGAGCCCCTGAGGGTGTACCAGATCGGACGTCGCGAGAAGGCCATGGCCTGAACTGGAAAGGCTGTGGCCTTATTGCGAAGGTCCATGTATCTATGGTGGATATAGCTCAGTTGGTTAGAGTGCCAGGTTGTGGCCCTGGAGGTCGTCGGTTCGAACCCGATTATCCACCCCACGTTCAGGAGACAGGAATTCCTGATTCCTGCCTCCTGATTTTTTCATATTGGGGTGTAGCCAAGCGGTAAGGCAACGGACTTTGACTCCGTCATTCGTTGGTTCGATTCCAACCATCCCAGCCAGTGAAAGTCTTGTATATCAAGGCTTTCATTTTTTACAACGGCTGCACCACGATAACGCCGCCATAGGCGAAATTGTCATACATCCACCTGGAGTGCACCTCGGGTATCCTGATGCAGCCATGCGAGCCGGCGGCGTTCAGGCGGGCCTTGTAGTAGTCATAGCTGTCGTTGGCCTGCCGCGGGACGCGGTGGAAATAGACCGACCCGGTGACCCTGACGCAGTCAAAGACGGTCAGGTCCTCCTCCCCGGGAATCTCCTTGGCCTTGTCGCTGGTGTGCCACGAGAGGAAGAGGCTTTTCTTGCCCGGCAGGCCGTTCATATCCTGCTTGTGCGTAAACGTACCCGCGGGGGTCAGCCTGTCGCTGGTGGTGCCGCCCGTCGTACAGGTGCAGAAGCGCACCAGCGTCTTATTTTTATAGATCGAAACGGTCTGGTTCTTCTGGTTGACGATGGCCGCCCATACCGCGCTCTGCACGGCTGTGTTGCCGCCCGTGGCTGTCGTGGTGGAACTGATGCGCTCCGTGTAGGCCGTGCCGGCGGAGACGTAAGCTGTCCGCCCGCCCCATTCCACCTGCCAGCAGCCGTTGGTCTGCGCCACGGACTTGAGCGCCAGGACGTCGCCCTGCTTGGCTGTCCCGAGTATGTTTGACGCGGAGCCGAGGTCCGCGCTGCTTCTCACGTTGAGGCACGCACATTTCACCCTGACGCAGTCCGCGCTTTGCGCTGGCACGCTCCCGCCCGGGATTGCCGTGGGATCGATGCGCTCCGTGTAGGCCGTGCCGGCGGAGACGTAAGCTGCCCGCCCGTCGAACTCCACCTGCCAGCAGCCGTTGGTCTGCGCCGTGGACTTCAGCGCCAGGACGTCGCCGTGCTCGGCTCTCCTTGCGAGTATATTTGTCGCGGAGTTGAGGTCCGCGCTGGTCCTCACGTTGAGGTTCCCCGCGCACGTGACCCTGACGTAGTTCGCGTATTTGCTGTAGTCGGGCTGCACCGCGAAATAGCCGCCGGGCCTGACCTCGTCCATGTATCTGGTGCGTATGTAGCCGGTTTTGCCGTTGAAAGACACCTTAAAGTACCAGGTGTAGTCGTTATACTTGATGGCGGCCTCCTGCAGCAGCTCCAGCTGCTTGCCGTTTGCCAGGCTGCCGAGGCTCGCGGAGGTGGGGTTGGCGGCCCCGCGCACCGTTTCGGAGGTCACGTACCGAAGCACTGCGTAGTTGCTCATAATAGATAACTCCTTTACATATTTTGTCATATTCTATTATACCCTGGAGGTTGGCGCTTGTCAAACAAAAAGTGAAATAAATGCTTGACAAATCCGCGAATCCATCGTATGCTATAAGCGTCAGAGCCTGCCACATTCAGGCGCGGCCGCCGTGGCTGCGCGCCGCGAACCGGGGCGGGACTTTTTATTAAGGGCGGTGCGCCTCCATGGACATCCTCTCGGCCGGGCTCATGGTCTCCGACATCATTGTCAGCCCCATTGACGCGGGCGTTTTCAGCAGGGACACCGTGCCCATCCGGGCGCCGAAATTCCTGCCGGGCGGGGACGCCCTGAACGTCGCCATCAACCTGGGCAGGCTGGGCGCGGACGTGGGGCTGTGCGGCATGATCGGGCGGGACGCCAGCGGCGCGTTCCTCGTCCGGGAGGCGGAAAACGCGTGCATAGACGCCTCCCATGTCGTCCTGTCCGGGGAGGCGGGCACGGCCACCTCCATCGCCCTGTGCGAGCCGGGCGGCGAGCGCCACTTCGCATACTACGGGGAGAGCAACTACCGCTTCACGCCGGACTGCATCGGCGACGCGCTTTTACAGAATACGAAAATCCTCCACATCGGCAGCGTGATGGGGCTGAAGGCGTTCCACGGGGACGCCCTGTGCGATTTGTTCCGGCGGGCGAAGGAGTATGGGGTGGTCACCTCCATGGACGCGACCTATGCCCCGGACGGCATCTCTTTCGGCAAAATCGAGCAGGCCCTTCCCTACACCGACCTGTTTTTCCCGAGCCTCTGGGAGGCGGCGGAGCTCACCGGCAGGCGGGACGTGCGGGAGATGCGGGATTTCATGGCCGCCTATGGCCTGCGCATCTTCGGCGTGAAGCTGGGGAAGGAGGGCTGCTATGTCACGGATTTCAATGAGGAATGCTTCCTCCCGGCCTTTGCCTGCGATACGGTCGTGGACACCACCGGTGCGGGGGACGCCTTCATGGCGGGCTATTTATATGGCCTGCTTCGCAATTGGGGCATCCGCGGCTGCGCGGTGATGGGCAGTGCGCTGGCCAATTTCTGCATCCGGGACTACGGCGCGACGGCGAACGCGCCGACGCTGGAGCAAGTCAGGCTGTTCCTGGAGGAACAGGGGATCGCGATCAATTTATGAAATTTATGAACTGAGGTGCATGATCATGCTGATGCCGATGAAAGACCTGCTGGTGCGCGCAAGCGGCCAGGGCTATGCGGTCGGGGCGTTTGAGTTCTGGTCGCTGGATTCCGTGCGGGCGATTTTGGAGTCCGCCGAGGAGCTGGCGCTGCCGGTCATCCTGCAGGCGGGCCCGACGGAGCTGAACTACATGGGCTGGAAGAACGTGGAGCGCGCCGTCGCCTACGCGGCGCAGCAGTCCACGGCGGAAGTCGCCCTGCACCTGGACCACAGCGACGAGGTCAAATGGGTCCGGCTGGCCATCGAAAGCGGCTTCACCTCGGTGATGATCGACGCCTCCCACCTGGACTTCGAGGGGAACGCCGCCGTGACGCGGGAGGTGGCCGCGCTGGCGGCACCGCACGGCGTCACGGTGGAGTCCGAGCTGGGGCGCCTGCCCGGGGCGGAGGGCGCCATCTCCGTGGAGGAGGCGAAGGCCTGGCAGACAGACCCCGCGCAAGCGGCGGCGTTCGTCAGGGAGACCGGCATCGACTGCCTTGCCGTCGCGGTGGGCACGGTGCACGGCTTTTTCCGTGCGGAGCCGAAGATCAACATCCAAAGGATACGCGACATACGGAAGCTGGTGTCCGTCCCCCTGGTGCTGCACGGCGGCTCGGGCACGCCGGATGGGAAGATCCGCGAGGCGATCGAGGCCGGCATCTCCAAAATCAACGTATGCACGGAGTTTATGGACGCCTTCGGCAGGGCCTACAACAGCGGCTATAGGCCCTCGGTCAAGGGCCTGTTCGAGCCCGGCTACCTGGCCGGGAAAGCGGTGATCCAGGAGAAAATGCGGCTGTTTGCCGCAATTTAGAAAGGAACCACACCATGAGCAAGCTGTACGAGGAATTCTTGGCGGAATTGAGTGCGATGGCGGCCTTTGACGCCCACACGCACCTGGACGTCGCCCACCTGTCCGCGCGGGGGCTGCACGATATCCTGCTCTATCACATGGTCATCTCGGACCTCTATTCGGCGGGCTGCCCCGACGGCGCGCGGCTCCCGGAGGAGCCCTCGGAGGAGGAGGCCGCCATGCGGCTGGAACGCGCCGTGCCCTATGTGCCCTACATACGCAACACCGGCTGCTACTGGCTGATGGAGACCATCCTGCGGGAGTTGTACGACTGGGAGGAGCCGGTCACCCCGCAAAACTGGCAGCGGCTGCACGACCACATCCAAAAGACGGGCAATTCCCAGCAGTTCGGCAGGGAGGTCATGCGCAAGGCGGGCATCGCGAAGAGCAACACCGAACTCTGGCGCGGGCGCGACGGCAGCTGCGACGATATCTTCACCTACAGCCTGGAGTGGTCGTTTTTCACCAGGGCGCAGTGGGGCATCTTCGATACGGCGCTGATCGAGCTGGAGCACGCCTGGAACCACGAGGAGCCCTGCCCGCCGCTGCCCGTCACCGCAAGGGAGGAGGACCTGCGCTTTGAGAAAAAGATCGCCACCCTGGCGGACGTGGACGCGGCCCTCACGCACTATCTGAGCCGCATCCCCTACGACAAGATCATCACCATCGCCTCCCACTTCTCCACGCACATCCGCTATGGGAAAGTGAGCAAGGCGGACATGGAGAAGGCCCTCGCGAACCGGGCAAACGCCGGGGAATGGGAGCGCGACGTCTACGCGAACTACATCCTGGAGGAATTCCTGTGCCGCTTTGAAACAATCCGGCCCGAGATGCCGCTGCAGTTCTCCATGGCGGCGGAGCCCCTGCCCTTTGAGACCATCAGCGTCATGCACAGCCAGACGCCCCTGGAGCTGGCGGGGATCATCGCCGCCCACCCGAAGCTGCAGTTCAACTTCCACATCTCCAACATGGCGGTGAACCAGACCTTCTGCACCATGGCGCGGGAGCTGCCGAACCTCTCGCTCAACGCCTATTGGTGGCACAACTTCTTCCCGTCCTTCATCGAACGGCTGCTCTGCGAGCGGCTGGACATGCTCGCCATCAACAAGCAGGTGGGCTATTTTTCGGATGCCTACACCATGGAGTGGTCCTATGCCAAGGCGAAGCTGGTGCGGCAGGTCACGGCGAAGGTGCTGGCGCAGCGCGTGGAGCAGGGGCGCTATACCAAAGAGACCGCGCTGTGGATCGCGCAGCAGCTGCTTGCCGGGACGGCGAAGGGTTTGTTTCAAGTGAAGTGAGGTGTGATTCATGTCAGACAAAAAGCGAAAACTGAAGATAGGCATCATAGGCACAGGCTCGATAGCGCAGGAGCACGCCAAGAGCTATCTCAAGCAGCCCGACGCGGAAATTGTCGCGGCGGCGGACCTGGTTCCGGGCAAGGCGGAGGCCTTCGCGGCCCGTTTTGGCTTACAGGGCGTGCGGTGCTACCCCGACCACCGCGCCCTGCTGGAGGCGGAGACGGGGCTCGACGCCGTGAGCATATGCACCTACAACCGCACCCATGCCGCCTGCGCGGTGGAAGCGCTGCAACATGGCGTCAACGTGCTGCTGGAAAAACCCATGTGCGTCACCACGGAGGAGGCCGTGGAGATCCTGCGCGCGGAAAAGGCCAGCGGCAAGGTGCTCAGCGTCGGCTTCCAGCCCCGCTTTGACGCCAACATGCGGGAAATCAAAAAGATTGTGGACGCCGGCGCTCTGGGCAAGGTGTACTATATCCAGACGGGCGGCGGGCGGCAGCGCGGCCTGCCCGACAACATCACCTTCGTGGAACAGGACACGGCCGGCCTGGGCGCGCTGGGCGACATCGGCTGCTATTCCCTTGATATGGTGCTGCGCGCCGTCGGGTATCCGAAGCCGCTCACCGTCAGCGGGTACACCTCGAACTTTTTCGGCACAAACCCGAAATACAACACGCTGACCGACCCCGCCCGCTTCAACGTGGACGATTTCGCGGCGGCCTTTGTGCGCCTGGAGGGCGATATCGTGCTGGATTTCCGCATCAGTTGGGCGATGCACCCGGATACCCCCGGCGATACCATCCTCTTCGGCACCGACGGCGCGCTGCGCATCCCGTCCACCGACTGCTGGAACGGCACGGTGGGCGGCAAGATGACCCTCTATTATGACAAGGCCGGAAAGCAGGCGAAAAAGAAATTCCCGATCCTGGATAAAAAATGCAATTGGGAGGAGCTCTGGCTGCGGAAAATCCGCTCCTTCCTCGACGCCGTCCAGGAGGGGGGCCCGAGCCCCATCCCGTCGTCGGAGATTCTCGTCAACCAGGTGATTCTCGACGCCATACAGAGATCCGCGCGGTCGGGGCAGGAGATACCCATCGAGTTCCCGGTCATTTAGGCGCACAGCCCATGAAAGGAAAATGCATGATGAAATTTTCAATTCAGCTCTACACCCTGCGGGACCACGCGAAAACTCCCGAGGATTTCCTGGCCCTATTCCCCAAAATCAAGGCGCTGGGCTTCGACGGCGTGGAGCTCGGGGGGGATTGCCGCGGGGTGGACGCTTCGGCCGCCCGCCGCGCGCTGGACGCCGCGGGCCTGGCTGCCACCGGCGCGCACCTGGACCTCAATGATCTGCGCCCGAAACATTTGCAGAAGACCATCGACTACTGCAAGCGCATGGGCCTGTCCATGGTCGGCATCGGCGGCGCGGACCACCGCACGCCCAGGCGGGCCGCCAAATCCTGCGCGATATTGAAGGCCGCCTCCGACGCCGCCGCGCTGCAGGGGATCACCATCTACTACCACAACCACGAGAGCGAGTTCAAGCCGTACAAGAAAGGCGGCCTGCCCATTGACCGCTTCAAGGCCGCCTGTATGCTGCAGGTGGACACCTACTGGAGCTTTTGCGCAGGCGTGGACAACTATGCCTTCCTCACGGAGAACAAAGACCGTATCTGCGCGATACATATCAAGGACGGCGTCGGCAAGGATACGAGGGCGCTGGGCGAGGGTGGCTGCGACCTGGCCGCCGTGGTGCGCGGGGCAAAGGACATCGGCCTGGAGTGGCTCGTCCTGGAAAACGACACGCCCCGCCCCGACGGCCTGCGCGACGCGGAGCGGAGCATGGCGTGGCTGAAAGCGAACGTCTAGCCTCCCTTTTTCGCTTCCAATATGACGCGGCAGTACTGAAGCGTTGTTTCGTCCGCCAATACTTCCACAGAGGCAAACCCCGCGTCCTGCAGCAGCTGTATCTGTACGTCCAGGGGTAAGGGAATATCCACATGATATTCGCCGGAAGCCTTTGCTTTTTCCGTCAATCCCTCGGTGACCGCCTCGTGCCGCCTGCGGTACTGCTCGGCCAGCAGCGCATCGCCCACGATGAAGTCGCCTTCGATATAAACCCCACTCGGCTTTAACGCGCCGCGTATTTTGCGATAGACCCTCGTCTTTTCTTCCGGGAAAAGATGGTGCATCGTCGCATGGGAGGTCACGATGTCAAAGGCTTCCCGGGGATACTCCCAATCGGTATACGACGCTTCGGCAATGGTGATGGAGTCATGCCTGCCCGGGTGATTTTCCAGCAGCACATCCAGCATGCCCCGAGATACATCGACGCAGGTAATATGGGCGTTGGGGCATTGCGCCCATATGTGATCCAGTTCTATGCCCGTGCCGCAGCCGACGTCAAGGATTTGGATGGCCTCGTCTGTTTTTGGGAAGCAAGCGCCGAATTTCTGATAATCATAAAGATTCGAGGTCGCGGAATTATAGCCGCCGGCACGGGCGTTGAAAAACGCGCCCATCGGTTCGGATCTGTACAATTTATATAAGCTGCGCATATCATCCCATTCCGGGCCGGGAATATCGTCGATGTGATAGAGCCGGAAACAGTCAAACGCGCAGTCCTCGCCGTTGTGCGGCAGCAGCCGCGTATCGCTGTAAATAAAGCCGAGCTTTTCGATAACACGCCGGGAGGCTTCGTTTTCAGGCTTTACGAAAGCGGATAATTCGTCCTGCCCGGCTTTTTCAAACGCCCACCAGAGCATGGCCTTGCCCGCTTCGGTGGCATATCCGTTGCCTTGGTATTCATCGGCGATGTAATATCCCATCTCGACGACATCGCCCCATTCTTCTTTCCGATGGATGAAGATACACCCCATACACCGCTCGTCGGTTTTTCTCACAACCGCAAACAATACGCAGGGCTTGCCTATATCAAACAGTTCTTTGTTGACAAAGCGAATCCAGCCGCGCGCGGCTTCTTCGGTTTCCTTCACCATTTCGGGCATATAATGCGCCACAGATGGCTGTCTGCTGTTATCGCTTGCCGCCGCCGCGTCTGACTCTGTGAACGGACGGAGAATCAGGCGGCTTGTTTCAATTCGTATATCCAAGTTGTGTCCCTCATTTCTTGTTGATAAACTGCTGTACAAATGCACTGTTCATTCAACAACGCGCTTGTGTTCGAGATGGGGCCAAATCCCGCGCCTTGATCACCTCGGGGAAGCCTTCGCGGCCCGGATGAATTCCGCCAGCCTGGCCTCCATTCGGGCCGCCTGTCCGGGATACAGGTCATACACGTTATAGGACTCGCTGCGGTCCATGTCCAGTCGGTACAGGCGTTTTCGCAGCGCGGCGGGGTAGGCGGCGTTCTCGGAGGGGATGCTCTCGAAGTACTTGTATTCGTTCTGTAATATGCCTGTGATTTTGCCCGTGCCGGAGACGAAGAACAGCTCCCTGTCCATGCTTTGAATCTCGCCTGTCAGCAGCGGCAGGAGGTTCACGCCGTCCATGGGGCGGTCGTCGGGCAGGGCGTCAATGCCGCAGAAGGCCAGGATCGTCGGGAACAGGTCGATGTTCATCGCGGGGACGTCCAGCTTTTCGCCCCGGAGCAGGGATGGGTGCGCCGCGATGAACGGCACCTGCTGCCCTCCGTTGAAGTTGTTGTTTTTGCGCCCGCGCAGGCCCCCTGTCGAGCCATCGTACCACGGGCCGTTGTCGCTGGTGAAGAGGATCAGCGTGTCGTCCAGGAGGCCCTCCGCCTCCAGCTTGGCGAAAATCTCCCCCAGCCCCGCGTCGAACTCCTCCAGGCAGTCGCCATATAGGCCCGCCCGCGACGTGCCCCGGAAGTCGTCCCCGGCGCTCACCGGGTCGTGGGGCCAGGGGGAGGCATAGTAGGCGAAGAAGGGGCCGTTCTTGCTGCGGTCAATAAAGTCGATCACCTCGCCGGTCAGGATGTGATTGATCTCCTTCTGGTCGAAGGCGGGGCGGTCGATCGTGTCATTTCGATAAAAGGCGTAGGGCTTCATGTCGTTGCTGTAGTGCGCGCCGTAGAAGTAATCGAAGCCCTGCGCGTTCGGCAGGTATTCGCCGTAGTCCCCCAGGTGCCACTTCCCGAACGCGCCGGTGGCGTATCCGGCCGCCCGAAGGGCCTCGGCGACGGTGATCTCGTCCCCGGGTATCCCCTGCACGCCATGGGGGAACAGGGAGTTCATCGCCAGCGCCGTCACGTCGGAGACGATATCCCCGGAGGAGACGGTCGGGAAAAACACGCCGTCCACGTGGCCACGGAATGCGTAGCGCCCCGTCAGGCAGCCGAAGCGGGAGGGGGAGCACACCGGGTTGGAGGAGTAGAACTGCTCCATGAGTACGCCGTTTTCCGCCAGGGCCTCCAGGTTCGGCAGCGCGACGCTGGTCCGGGCCAGCAGCGAGAGGTCGCCGTAGCCCATGTCGTCCATCAGGATCAGCAGCACGTTTCGCCCGTTCGGCTGTACGCCGCGCAGGGCCTCCAGGTAGGCGTCGTGCTCCTCCCGCAGGGAGCGCGCCCTGGGCGCGACGCGCACGTTGACGTTCATCATGAAGAACATCGTGGCCGCCAGTGTCGCGATGCCTGTCAGGCCGCCCACGAGCCGCTTGATGGTTTTTTTCCAGTGCAGCTTCTCCTGCCGCCAGAGGAAAAGCCCCAGCAGCAAGGCGAGCAGCAGGGCGGGTAGGCCCTTGCCGAAGCCGCGCAGCTCGTACCCGCACAGCAGGTCAAACAGGTTGACCCCGGCGGTCAGGAGCACCGCAGGCAGCAGCTGGCGGGGCATCAGGGTTCCCCGGAGGGCCTTGATGGTATAGATAATCGAGAATACGCAGGCCGCCAGCAGGTACACCGCCGAGAGCACGGGCTTGCCCAGCGCGAACAGGAGGGCGATCAGCAGCAGCGAGACGGCCGAGAGGGTCTCGTGGATGGTCCATTTTTTGGTTGGCATGGGCAGTTCCTCCAATACATTTTTTTGGCCCAGGGGACGTCCAAAGGCCGTCCCCTACAAACAGCCCTCAAACACGCGGAACAGCGGCAGGCAGCTGTCAAAAAACGCCCGGTAGGCGGTGCAGTAGTCCACGCCCTCCCGGCTGCGCTTGCAGCCGCCTCCCCTGCAAAGGGGATAAACCCCGCACGTCTTGCACCGCTCTGCAACTTGCAGGCTCTCCTGGATGAAGAGACGCGCGCGTTCGCCCTCGTTCATCTCCCGGAACGTCGTTTCATGGATGTTGCCCAGCCGCCACGGGTCGACGCAGTAGAAGTCGCAGGGGAACACGTCACCGTTGCCCTCGACCACGAACTGGAACGAGCAGTGTCCCGCCATGCCGCACTGCTCGGGCCGCTCCCCCAGGTACATGCGCACGTAGTTGTCGAACTGACGGATGCTGACATAGTTGCCGGACGCGTAGTCCCTGGCGTAAAGCCGGAATAGGCGGCTCAGGCAGGCGGCGTACTGCGCGGGCGTCATGCAGAGCTCGCTTTTCGCCTTCGCCTTGTCCCCGAAGGGGCGCAGGCAGGGGATGAACTGCAAATATCGGAAGCCCTGCTTTTTGAAAAACTGATAGATCTCCTCGCAGTGATCGGCAAAATGGCCGGTCATCACGGTTAAAATATTGAAGTCGACGTTTTCCCGCTGCAGCAGCTTCGCGGCGTCCATCGCGGAGCGCCAGGCAGGCTGCCCGTCCGCTTTGCGCCGGTGGCGGCTGGCGCCGCTGTCCCCGTCCAGGCTCAGGCCCACGAGGAACTTCTCCTCCCGCAGGAAGGCCGCAAAGTTTCGGTCAAGCAGCAGGCCGTTGGTCTGCATGCCGAAACAGATGGGGCTGTTCGCGGTGTTTTTTTCGCGCAGGGTCCGGGTGAAGAACCGGAAAAAGTCCAGGCCCGCCAGCAGCGGCTCCCCGCCCTGGAAGGCGAAGGAGATGCTCTCCCCCTGCGCGAAGGCCAGGGCCTTTTCGATGACCTGCCCGGCGGTCTCCCGCGTCATCATCCCGTAGGAGGGGGCGTCCCGGCGCTGCGCCACGTCGTGGTAGAAGCAGTAGGCGCAGCGCATGTTGCACAGGCTGGAGGCGGGCTTGAGCATGACGGACAGCGGCGGCATGGCGGGGCTTGCACCTCCTCGGCGTTTTGATGATCCCATTGTAACAAATATCGGGGAAGATAGCAAGTGTTTTCGCTTGCGTTCCCCCCGGAAATGTGCTATACTCAACAAAACGTACGGAAAGGGAGTGCTCCCCATGCGCAAAAAGACAAAATGGCTCCTCATCGCGCTTTCGGTTCTGGTGGTCGCCGGGATCGCCGCCGGGACAGTCAGCTTCTGGCCCAAGGCGGCGTTCGTCCCACGGGCGATTGATCTCTCCGGGCATTTATACGACTCCATGGTGAACATCATCGAGGACGGCCAAAGCGATTACGTCATCGTCCGGGGCGTGCAGGCCTCACCCTCGGAAATCACCGCGTCTGAGAAATTGCAGGCGTATCTGCTGCGCGTCACCGGCTGCAAGCTGGAGATTGTCATGGACGGCGAGGCCGCGCGGGGCAGGGAAATTGTTGTCGGCGAGACCGGCCGCGGGGGTCAGTGGTACGGGGAGTACAGTGAGGAGCTTGGCGACGACGGCTTCGCCATACACTCCGGGGGCGACGGGAATATCTTCATCGCGGGCGGGAAGCGGGGCGTTATCTACGGTGTGTTCGAGTTTCTCGAACGGTTCCTGGGCTGCCTGTGGCTGACCCCCGAGGCGACGATCATCCCGGAAATGCAAACCGTGGCCGTCCCCGAGGAGATCGGCATTTTGGAGGTGCCCGCGTTCGCCTACCGCAGCCCGCAGATTGACTTCGCCTCCTGCACCCCGGAGACCGAGGGCAGCGTGGACTACTGCCTGGCCAACCGAATCAACGGCCACACGGCGACCGCTGTCGCCGAGGAGAAATACGGCGGCCTTTTGGATTACCAGATCGGCGGCGCGTATTTCATCACGAACGACGAGGCACTCTATGGCGAGCACCCGGACTGGTTCGCGCTGGACGAGAATGGCGAGCGGGTCTTCGGGGAATACGGCAGCCCCTGCATGTCCAACGAGGGCCTGATACAGTATTACATCGACTACGCCCTGGGCTGCGTGGAGCGGGACCCGGACGTGGCCTGCATCGGCATGGGGCTGAATGACACCGCCCTGTCGTGCCAGTGCGAAGGCTGCAAGGCCATCTACGAGGAGGAGGGCACCATCGGCAAGGTGGGGGAATCCGGCGCCACCCAGGCCAGACTGTTCAACCGGGTCTCCGCCGCGCTGGACGAAATCGGCTCGCCCGCGAAGCTGGGGACCCACGCCTACGCCGCCAACGCGGAGGCCCCGCAAAAGACCAAGTACCCGGACCGCGCCGTCCTCTACTTCGCGCCCATCGGCGCCTGCTACGCCCACCCCTTCGCAACCTGCACCTACAAGGGTACCGTCAACCACCGCAGGCAGCTGGAGGACTGGGTGAAGGCCGCGGGCAATTTCATCCAGTTCGACTACCCCTGCAACTACGACCACTGGAACGCGCCCTATCCGCTGTGGGCGGCGCTCCAGCCGAACATCCAGTACTTCTACGAGAACAGCTTCATCGGGCTGTTCAACTGCGGCGGCGCGGAGCACGACACCAGCTTTTTCGACATGACCGCCTGGCTCTACGGCAAGCTCCTGTGGGACCCCTACCGGGACATGGAGGCGCTCTACCAGGCGTTCCTGCCCGCGTATTACGGCGAGGGCTGGCAGTACATCCGGGAGTACATCCGCATCACCAGCGAGGAGCTGACCGGGCAGAAGTTCCTGGGCAGGACCACCCATTTCGACCGCACGGACAGCCCCGGCAAGCGGGGCCTGCTCTCCATGCGGGGCGGCGAGGTCAAATACGTGGACGCGCTGTGGGAACACGCGAGGGCTCTCGCGAAGGAGGACTGGCAGCTGACGAACGTCAGGCGTGCCGAGGTGTCCTACCGGATATGGAAAGCGGATACCTTCCGGGGGGAGTTCTCGCTGTTCGCCAAACGCACCAAGAGCAACCGGCAGCTGCTGTCCGACATCTGGGCGCTGGGGCTGACCCAGCACGGCTTTGACCACCTGTACGTCACGACGGAGGAATCGGAGCGGCTGGGCGTCTACCGCCTCACGCCCCGGTACTGGACCTGGCGGATGCTGGGCTATACCACGAAAGAGAAAGCGGAGAGCTTCCCGCAGATGGTCTGGGGGTGGCTGTTCTGGTGACGGAGAAATCAAGGGCGCACTGTATCGCATAAAAAATTATTTATAAAGGAGCATCCTCATGAAGCTGGAAATGTTCATCAATTTTGACGGCAACTGCCGCGAGGCCCTGGCGTTCTATGCAAAGGTGTTTCAGGCGGAAATCGGGAACCTGATGACCTACGGCGACGCGCCGCCCGACCCGGACTACGCCGTGCCCGAGGCCGACCGGGAGCGGATTATGTATGCGGGGCTGCCGGTCGGCGGTATGGTCGTGATGTTCTCCGACGTGCCGTCCGGAAGCCCGTTTGTCCGGGGCAACAACATCGCCCCCACCATCGGCACCGACGACAAGGACGAAATCACAAGGCTTTATCACGAACTGAAGGAAGGCGGCGAGGTCTACATGGAGCTTGGGGCCACCTTCTTCAGCGAATGGTTCTGCATGGTGGAGGACAAGTTCGGGATCATCTGGCAGATTTCGCACTACAAGGCCTGACACGGCCATAATCTTGCGGATGGGGGATACCTATGGAATTGACGGCGAAAATCAAGAGCGCCCTGGCGATGGTGCGCGAGCAGTGGACCGCCCCGGCGCAGGGCCGCTACGTGCCGTATAAAGAGGTCGCGGGCTTCTCGCTGGGCAAGTTCGGCCACAACATGGCCCTGGCGCTGGTGCGGCAGATTTCCATGACCGGCAACAACCTGATCATCGGCCAGGCGCTGCATGTCGACCCCATCCACCTGCAGGTGCTCGGGAGCCTGGGCACCCCGCTGGGCTTCCTGTTCACCCTGATCCGCAGCTACTGGATCGACAACACCCACAGCCGGGAGGGCAAGTTCCGCCCCTTCATGAAATACCACGGCATCCCCACGCTGCTGTGCGCCGCGGCAGTGGTGTGGTTCCCCTTCCACCTGCTGCCCAACGGCGGCGAGGCCATCTCCGGCGCGGTGTGGGGCTCTGGCTACTGGATGAAGGTGGCCATCCTCTGGGTGCTGACGACCGTGATGGGCTTCTTCAACCCGCTCTATAACCTGGGCTTCGACAGCATGACCATGGTCATCTCCCCCAACTCCCAGGAGCGGCTGGACATCCAGGTGATCGTGACGGCCATCGCCAGCGTGTCCTTAAGCGTCTACGACACCTGCTTCTACATGCTTTCCGGCTTTTTCGCCAACTCCCTGGCGGATATCCGATTGTACCGCTACGCCTACGTGCCCGTGAGCTTTGTGGGCCTCGCGCTGGGCTATTTCGCCTACTTCAGCGTCAAGGAGCGCATCGTGCAGGGCCGCGCCCACGTGAACCGGATGCCCGTGCTCGACGCCTTCCGCGAGGTGGGCAAGAACCGCAACTACTGGGTGCTGTTCGCGGCGGGCTGGGCGGGCTTCCTGGAGGGCAACTCCGACGAGCTGATCCGCTGGTCCTACGTCTACCAGAAGAAGATGACCCCGGGGCAATACACCTTCGCGGACATGCTCATCCGCACGGCGGCCCTGTTCTCCTTTGGGGCCATCCCCCCGCTGTCGCGGAAATACAGCAAGCGGACCCTGCTCATCGGCGGCAATCTGCTCAACATCGTCCTGCTGGCCGCCATCCTCGGGACCTACCGCAGCATGCCGGCCCTGGTGGCCTTCCGCTTCATCGACTTCTTTATACGGGTGGTCCAGGGGCAGATCCAGGACGCCATCAACGCCGACGTGCGCGATGCCCAGCACTTCCTGACCGGCGAGCGCATCGACGGCATGTTCGACCTGGTGGGGAGCTACGCCGGCTCGCTGATCGGCACGGCCACGGGCTTCGTCACGCCCTGGCTGTGGCGGAAAAACGGCATCTTCGAGGGCAACGGCGCGGTGGACTTCGAGGGCAACAAGAGCATGTGGTTCGCACTGCGCGACCCCGGCACCTATGAGCGCATGAGCCGCACGATGATCCTGTCCTCCCTGGTGGGCGCGACCGCCAACGTGATCCCCATGTTCTTCTTCAACCTGACGGAGGCCAAGCAGCGGGGCATGACCAAGGTGCTCAAGCTGCGCGCCATGTTCGAGGACTACGCGGGCGGCCTGCTGAAGGACGAGCTGCGGGACGAATGCGCCGGGTTTGTCCGTCAGGCGATGGAAGGGGAGGGTTCCCCGGAGGAAAACCAGTTCGTACTCGACGAGCTAAACAAATATGACAGCCCCGCAATGCAGCCCCGGCTGACCCTTGCCCGGGAAATCGCGGACGGCGGCTATGACGGCATCCGGCGCTTCGACCCCGCGCGGGTCAAGCAGGCCCGCGCGAAGGAGGAACGTCGCGTCCTGAAGGATATGAATGCCGCCCAGAGCAAGATGGCGCGTTTCTTCCCGGACAGCGACCCCGTGGAGCCCGACCTGCGCGCCCTGGACAAGCTCTACGACGCGCAGCCGCGCAGCAGGCAGGAGGCCCGGGATTTGCACACGCAGATCAAGGCCATCGAAGCGCAGCGCTCGGTGTACTACCAGTGCACGAAGCCCTATATGAAGGCGAAGCAGCTGCTGGACAACAGGGACCACGCCGAAAGGCTGGAGGAGATATTTGGGGAGGTCGTACTATAATGGACAAATTGCACGCCGACGGCCTGCGCTTCGCGGATGAACAAAACCGCACCCGGATTTTCAACGGCATCAGCCTGCCGCCGACGGGCGCCGGCCGCGCCGACCTGGGCTGGAACCTGGACGACGCGTGGTTCGAAAAATTCACCGCCCTGGGCTTCAACATCATCCGATTCTGCATGGTGTGGGAGAACCTGGAGCCGCGGCCCGGGCAGTACAACGAGAGCTACCTGGGCGCGCTTGACGGGGTCTTCGACACGGCGGCCCGGCATGGCGTGTACATTTTCCTGGACATGCACCAGGACCTCTACGGCCCCATCGAACCCCCCGGCGGCGACGGCGCGCCGAAGTGGGCGCATGTCACTGACGGCAAAAAGGGCCGCAAGACCCGCGTGGTCTGGTCGGAAAACTACCTGTTGAACAAGGCCGTGGCCCGCGCCTTCGACAACTTCTGGTCCGACACGCCCGTACACGGCAGGGGTTTACAGGAGCACTTCGCCGCGCTGTGGGCCATGCTCGCCCGGCGCTATGGGGATTCCCCCGCGCTGTTCGGCTTCGACTTCCTCAACGAGCCCTTCCCCGGGGCCGAGGGCATGCGGGCCGGACGCAAGCTCTTCGGCAGCGTGGCGAAAAACCTGCTCTTCAACAAAAAAATCAAGACCCTGAAGATCGTCGGGGACCTCCTGGACAGGGAGCGCCGCCCCCACGCCCTGGACCAGCTCACCGGGGACCTGGTGCCGGATTTCGCCAGGCCCGCGCTGCCCGTCATCAAGCGCTTTGACGAGGCGCACTACGGGCCCTTCCTCAACAAAATGGCCATTCACACACGCAGAGAGACCCCCAACGGCTTTCTGATGCTGGAGCAGAGCATCTTCTGCAACATGGGCGTGCCCCTGAGCGTGCCGCCGATCTCTGTGGGCGGCAGACGCGAAGCGCTTCAGTGCTACGCCCCCCACGCCTACGATTTCTTCGTGGACACCCCGGCCTACAAATACGCCAGCGACAGCCGGGTGGGCGGGCTATTCGACGTGATAGCAGAAAATCAGCGGCGCCTGCAGATGCCCGTGGTGGTGGGCGAGTGGGGCGCCGGCGACAAGCAAGACCCCAGCTGGTTTCACCACGCGCGGTTTTTGCTGGATTATTTTGATCATAGGCAGTGGAGCCAGGCCTACTGGTGCTGCCACGACGACGACCTGGACAGCCCCCTGGTGACAGGGGTGCTGTGCCGCAGCTGCCCCCAGGCCGTGGCGGGTGAAATCGAGCGCTACAGCTGCACTGAGGGGGCCTTCGAACTCACATTCACGCAGGGCCCGGAGGACGCCGGGGAAAGCTTGCTCTACATCCACAGGCCTTTCGCGGCAATCGAATGCGATGGTGAATGGGAAACCGCGCGCAAATACAAAACCGGCGCGAGTGCGCTGCGTCTGCATACGCGCCCGGGCCGGCATTGTGTTGTTGTGCGGTTTGGGCCTACTGCCGTATCTTGCCTATGAACCGCTTCAGGCTCCCGCCCTCGATGTACCCGTTGTTGCCATAGTAGTACAGCGCCATCTGGCTCATGAAGGCCATATATGCCTCTATGTTCTTCTGGAAGTTTGTCTGCTGGAAGGGCTCGCCGCGCCTGCCGTTCTTGATCAGGATGGCGTTGATGGCCTCGGTGGCGGCCTTGGCGCGCTTGGCGTCGCCGATGCTCAGGGCGCGCACGGCCTCGCCTTCTTTGATGGCGGCCTGCAGCTCTTTTTTCTCCGCCTCGGGGAGCTCGACCTCGGCCAGGAGCCTGCGCGCGTCGTCCAGGCGGCCGCGGCGCAGGTCGTTGGAGTTCATCACGTAGTTGTACTGCGGGAACTTCTTTGGGTTGGTATAGATGTTCATGCCCGGGTTCTTCAGGAAGGCCGCGGCCAGGTGCAGAACGGCGTCGTTGCGGCCTACCTCGTGGGGCTGGCCGAGGAAGACCCAGGTGTTGTCCGGCAGCACGCAGGTGGAGCAGTCCACCTTCCCGTCGGGGGAGAGGTACTTCTTCGTCGTGGGCGTGTAGCCCTCCTGGGCCAGGGTCTTGCCAGGGGCCGCGCCCGTGGCGCCCATGCCCGCGCAGCGCACGCCGATGATGCCGTCGCCGTTGATCCTGTCGATGGACTCCACGGCCTGGAACATGGTGTATTCGCCCTCGCCGAAGAACAGGTTCGCCCCGGCGATGTTGTTGATATGCACGCCGGCCTTCCTGGCCGCGAGGACGTTCTTGGCCAGGTTCAGCTGCGCCCTGTGGTAGGCGTCGGTCTTCTTCCTGATCTCGGCCTTGTCGGGGCCGCTCAGGTGCATCGCGGCGATCTCGTCATAGCGGTCGCAGGGGATCATCGCCCAGATCTGCGAGCAATTGATCATCATGGTGTCCAAAGCGCCCGCCCACGCGGCGGAGACGACGCCCTCGAACACCTTGTTGGGGAACATGCGGATCAGCAGGTCGACGGCGTAGCCTATGGCCGTGTTCCAGCCGTCGGCCACCTTCAGCTCGTCGTTGAACAGGGTGGGGAACCACTCGCGGTAGAGGAAGTCCTCGTTGCGGTTGACCTTGTGGCTCATCAGGTCGGCCAGCATGTCCGTGCCGTCGCCGCAGCTGACCACGTTGACGATCTGGTCGAGCTTCTTCCAGCCGTAGCGCTCCAGGTAGCCGGTGATCAGCGTGCCGCCCAGGCTCACGCCTACCAGGTTCACCTTGCCGTGGCCGGTCTGCTTGCGCACGGAGTCGATGTACTTCTCCAGGGCGTCGATGTTGTTCCACACGTCGTCCACCAGGTTGAATGCGAAGAAATACACGTGGTCATCGCCGATGTAGTCGAGTATCTCGTGCATCGGCACATTGACGTCCAGTGCCGAGCGGCGCTGGCCCTCGTCCATATCCGAGACGCGGCCGATGTCGATGGAGCGCAGGTCGTGGACAGGCAGGCCCGTGTTGTCCACCCGCTGCGGCTCGAGGATCCGGGACATCAGGCTGTAGATGGACTTTGTCAGGCCGATGTCGTGCTGCAGCAGCAGGGACGCCAGCAGCGAGAAGACCACCGGCGCCAGGGACACGCCCTCCGTGTCGGGGAAGATCGTGCTGCCCTTCAGGTCCGTGGGCTCGCCGTCCCGGTAGAGCACGCTCTCCGATTGTCCGATGCCAGGCAGGATGATGGTGGGCGAGCCCACCGTGCAGGGATTCGATGGTTTGCAGCCGTTCGGATTCACATAGGCCCCTTTCTTCGGCGCGTCGGCCGCCAGCCCGGGGACCATGAAAATCCCGGCCAACATGCCGAAGGCCAGCAGCAGTGCAGTGAGTTTCTTTGCCATGAACAGACGCTCCTTCTATTTTAGATTTTTATGTGCCAGCTTTTCGACGAAGGCATACACCTGCGCCGGTTCATTCTCCTTCACAGCTTGCAGAAAGCTCTCCATCGTCTTCGTTTCTATTCGATTGAAGTGCCTGATGCAGTTCTCCAATGCGCTTTTGCCGTGTTTTTTATAGATATCCCGGAACAGCCTGTAGCCCTGCCGGTGGATATTGAAGGACTTCGTGCGGTGGAATAGATTGTACCACCAAAAGCTCACCGCCGAGACGAAATACATGTTTGCCAAAGAAATATAATCGCCGATAAATCGCAGCCGGCCCCGGGATTGTGCATAGAGCAGGTGGCTCCAGTCCGCGCAGCCCTCGGCGAGCATCTGCTCGTTCCATGTGGCTGGCGGCTCCGACATGCACCAGTGGTGCGCGATTTCGTGGGCGAGAAAGTAGCGGCCCTTCAGCGTATCGGGCGCATAAAAGCGCTCCAGCTCGACTGTGATGCTCCGGTTGAAGCCGCCCAGCTTTTTCGCGTCGTAGGAAATGAAATACATCCGCTCCGGCGACTCGCGATTGGGGAACAGGCTTTGACTGTACCACTCGATCATCCGTGAGGCTTCTTCGGCGATTTTGGCGGCCCTGCCGTGCTCTTTTTCATTGAAGCAATAGGCCGTGGCCCTGGCGCTCTCGCTTTTCAGGATTTTGCTATCATCGACGGCCAGCAGCTTGAACGGGACCAGTTTGCAGAACTGCTTTATATAGCCCCCGTCTTCGTTGATTACCCGGTAGGGCTCGAAGCCCTCTATCTCGAAAGTGAGTTCCCCGAAATCAATTACGCCATCTTTTCCCGACGCCATTTTTTGATAGCCGCGGATTTTCTCCGTGGTCTCGCGGGCGATGGGCACGGGATAGAAGTTGATGTACAGCGCGTCCAGGGCGACCATCTCGTCCGAGACGCGGTTGTAGGCGATGTCCGACGAGAAGTCGCCAGCGCTCTCATATTCGATACGGATGCTCGCGGGTAAATCCCCATCGATGCGATAAATATTAGCCTTAAGGTAGACCAGCGTGTTCGTCTGGTCCAGGTATCTGTCCGGCATGGAGTGCGTCTTCCCGAAGGCGAGTTCGCACCGCCCCGTGAGGTCAGTCACTCGCCGCGGCGTAAAATTCCGGTCCAAAGCGAAATCAAACGCGCCGGCGATGTTTTCGTAGACCGCCTCGCCGCAGAACGTATTATCCGGATTTCGCCGCAATGTCAGTTGGATGTCCATAGCAAGCCCCCCGTGCCCGGCATCTAATGTCTAAGGTCTAAACGTCTGATGTCTATTATAGCACATTTTTTTTGGAATGCAATGCCCAATTTTCTGTTGCCGCACAACAGCGGGACAGCGCAAACGCAGCGCAGGAGGGTTCGTTTTTTGTGAATCCTGACAATTCGATGCATTAAAGTCCCCAGAATGTTCCGATTTTTTTGTGCACTCCGCCAAAGATGCAAATAAATTTACAAATTGTCTACCATTTTCGGATGAAATATGTTATAATATTCAAGCCGTGATGGGCAAAGAGCAGGATAGCTCTTACCGGAGGAGAGAAAAGTAATGAGCGCATATGAGCGCAGCGAGGGATCGTTCCCCTCCTGTTCCGGCTTGGCCGATATCTACTATCGGGTGTGGAAGCCGGTCAATAAATCCCCCAAGGCCGCTGTGCAGATCGTGCACGGCATGGCGGAGCACGGCGAGCGCTACGAGGGCTTCGCCGCGGCTTTGTGCGCCGCGGGCTTCGATGTGTGGGTGATGGACCTGCTCGGCCACGGCAGAAGCGCGGCGGACGAGGGGCAGCTTGGCTACTTCGGCAGGGAGCACGGCTGGAAAAACCTCGTGGGCGACATCCGCCTGATGACCCGCCAGATGCGCGAGACCTACCCGGACGAGTTGCCGATTTTCCTCTACGGGCACAGCATGGGCTCCTTCCTCGCCCGGGCATACTGCGAACGCCACAGCGAAGACCTCGCCGGGGCCGTATTCTGCGGCACCAGCGCCCCCAACCCCGCCGCGGGCGTGGGCGTCCTCGTGGCGAAGCTCATCGCCTCCCTGAAGGGCGACACCTACCAAAGCCAGCTGCTGGACAACATCGCCTTCGGGGCGTACAACAACAAATATCCCGGCAAGCCCCGCACAAAATTCGATTGGCTCAACACGGACGCAGAGGAAGTCGACAAGTACATTGCCGACGACCGCTGCGGCTTTCTGTTTACCGCCAAGGGCTTTATCGACCTGTTCTCGCTGCTGAAGTCCGTCTCGGGCAAGCAGTGGTTTTCCTCCCTGCCCTACCAGTTCCCCGTGCTGCTCACCGCCGGGGAACAGGACCCTGTGGGCGGCTACGGCAAGGGCGTGGAGCTGGTGGCGCGCAGGCTGCGCGAAGCCGGCTGCAACCGCGTCACCTGCGCCATATTCCCCGAAATGCGCCACGAAATCCTGCTGGAGCCCGCACGGCAGGAGGTCTTCGACACCGTCATCGCTTGGCTGATCGGCACGCTCGAGCCTCCCGAGGCTTAAGCCTGCCCCTAAGTATACACACATTGGCAAGATTAAGTCTTGCACGGCGATCTGCGGTTCGCCGAGTAAAATGGAGTGAGGAGATCCAAATGAAAACACTGCTCATCTTTCACAGTAACCGTAGCGCGGTGCGCGACATGTGCGAATCCTCTGCCATGGAGGACGTGGATGTCCTGGAGCTGCGCCCGCGCTACAAGAAACGCCCGCTGTTCGACTCTGTGGTCGACAGCTACCGCGCCCTGGCCGGCCGGGGTGTGCGCCTGGCGCCGCTGGACATCGACTTCGACAAGTACGATTCCATCGTGCTGGTGGACTCCCTGCGCATGATGGCCCCCAGCGCCGAGTGCAACGAGTTCCTCTACCGCTGCGACCTGGGCGGCCGCGACATCTCCTGCGTGGTGAGCAACCGCGTGCGCCGCTTCGGCCACGCCGGGCGCCTGCTGCGCAAGCGCATCCGCCTGGCGGGCGGCTCCTGCCGCGGGATTACGTTCCTCTCGGAAGCCGACCTGCGCGACGAGGAGGCGGTCAACGCCTTCGCCCTGCAAAGCCAAAACTAGCTACCTGACATGTTTGTATGAGAGCATTTGGATCGAAAGGCCCCGCCCTTCAGCAAGGCGGGTTTTTTTTATTCTTTAATCTCGCAATTTGCAACCGCGAATTCCAAAATAAGATTGATCAGCCCATTGCGGGTCCGGTTGGATTGCTCAGCGATTTCGTCAAGCTGTTCCACCGTGCTTTCCTTTACCCTGATCGAAAACGTCTTGTAGCCATCCTCCCCTTTCAGATTGGATTTCTTCGGAATCGTGATTTTTTTGTCGCCCAACATGTTATCACCTCTAACATATTATATGTTGACACGCAGATATATAATATGTTATAATTTTATAACATATTTGTGAATGAGGTGTAATGTTGGATCCAGTTCTAACGCCCGG
>Ga0082212_10003038_pt1 | contig 23995 bp, 18 predicted proteins | sample TergutNt197P3_FD_71548 | JGI IMG/M metagenome (GOLD analysis project Ga0082212, IMG submission 71548) | Neocapritermes taracua P3 segment gut microbial communities from Petit-Saut dam, French Guiana - Nt197 P3 | ecosystem: Host-associated > Arthropoda: Insects > Digestive system > Gut ... | reverse complement strand
AAAGGTATCAAATTTCGACGCAACTACGGAAAATCGCCGGCGCTTCATTGTGGATTTCAACGCGCACAGGGCGATGTGATCATAACGATGGATGCGGATTTGCAGGACAGCCCCGACGAGATACCCGAACTGTACCGCATGATAAAAGAAGACGGCTATGACCTTGTGTCGGGCTGGAAAAAAGTGAGGTATGATAATAAACTGACGAAAAACCTGCCGTCAAAACTGTTCAACGCCACTGCCCGCAAATTTTCAGGCGTCAAACTGCATGATTTCAACTGCGGACTGAAATCGTATGACAGGGAAGTGATAAAGAATATTGAGGTCTATAACGATATGCACCGGTATATCCCTTATCTTGCCAGGATAGCAGGTTTTAGCCGTATCGGAGAAAAAGTAGTGCAGCATCAGGCCCGTAAATACGGAAAGACAAAGTTCGGTTTGAGCCGTTTCTTTAACGGGTACTTAGACCTGATCACGCTTTGGTTCACCTCAAGGTTCGGTAAGAAACCGATGCACATTTTCGGTCTGTGGGGTAGCGTGATGTTCTTTATCGGATTGGTAGCCCTTGTTGTCGTCCTGACTGCCAAATTAGTATCTATTATTGAGGGCGATCTGCGCCCGTTAGTCACTAACTCGCCCTATTTTTATATTTCGCTGACAGCCATGATCATAGGCACCCAATTATTCCTTGCCGGTTTTATCGGCGAACTCATTTCCCGCAATTCGCCTAACCGCAATCGCTATAAAATTGAAAAGGAATTATAGCCATTCCTGCATGAATCCGTCCATTTCCGCTGCATGTTCTTCCAGACTTTGTAACAGTTTGAATTGCGCTTTTGTACGCTGCAGGTTATGTTCGGGGTGATGTATCTTATAATAGGTATCGCCATTGAGATAATCCGCAAAGAAACGTACGGTTTGCATATAGGTAAGCAAACGGCCTCCATAGGGGAGTAAACTGATTTCCAACGGCGTAAGGAACGATTTCGCTGTCTCCATATAACCGCGTGCATATGCCTTGAAAATTTCCATGTTGACATTCACATTATTTAAATTCAAGTCATCCTCTGCGCCGGTATTCGCTCCGGTACGGATGAAATCGCCGATGTCCGAGAGCACATAACCGGGCATGACGGTATCAAGGTCGATCACACACAACACCTTACCGCTGTTATTGTCAAACAGGATATTGTTTACCTTCGTATCGCAGTGGTTGATACGCTTGCGCAACTTTCCTTCACGGTTCAGTTCTTCCTGAACACACATGGCTTTGGCGCGTTTTTCGATTTCCGCGACAAGGTCTTTGACGCCTTCCAGGCGACCTGCCGCGTTCGTATTGACTGCATCATGAAACTGTTTCAGGCGAAATTCCATGTTATGAAAGTTCGGTATCGTCTCGCCAATCGTTCCATCCGGTATATCTGCAAGCATCGACTGAAAATCACCGAATGCCTTCCCTGCTTCATATGATAATTCGGGACTGACCTCTTCCAGACTTGAAGCGTCAGGAATCATCAGGCATACGCGCCAATAGTTTTCGCCGTCATGGTAATAGGATTTGCCTTCTTTTGCAGGAAGAAACGTGAGAACTTTCCGGTTGATATCCGCTTCGCCGCGCGCTTCTAATTTTCCGCGTATATGCGAAGTAACGGTCTGAATGTTATTCTGGAGCATCTCCACATTCGTAAATATGAGATGGTTAATGCGTTGTAACACATACTTCGCCGCTCCGGATGCTGTTACAATCTGGTAAGTGTCATTGATATGCCCGTTTCCAAACGGCGTCACTTCAACCGCATTTTCCTCAAGTTCAAAATGCGCTAAAATCTGTAAATACTCGTTGTTTGTCATAAGTCTGTCATTTTTTATTGATTAATTTTGGCACAAATATAATGATAATTTATTTTTTTCGCAAAAAACCAGCTATGGGAATTATAATGACGGAAAACCAACCTATGCCGTTTTTGTCGGCGTATGCTATTATTTTTCAATTCAATAGCCGCCTTTTCCGAAGCCGTTTATGGCTACGCCTTTGTCAATGCAGGCCTTTCGTACAGCTTTTTAAAATTTTCGGATTTGACGTCCAATAAATACTCATAACTTCTATTGCGGATAGAAGTTGTGAGTATTTAATCTCTATTTCAAAAAGATGTTGTATCTTTGCAGAAAAAATTATTATGAATAAGGACTTGTTAAAAACAGTTATTGCTGACCAGTATTATTACTTTGAACAGGCAAAAGACAGCATTAAACGCAAATTTGCAGAAAAATTCTGTGTTTCTCCTGAAATAGTGATAATTACAGGCATTCGGCGTTGTGGAAAATCTACGTTATTACAACAAATTCGTGCCACACAAACCGAAAATGATTATTACATTAACTTTGACGACGAGCGTTTGGTGAGTTTCAAAGTGGATGATTTTCAGATGCTTTCGGAAGTGTTTTATGAGCTGTTCGGTGAACAGAAAACATTTTATTTCGATGAAATTCAGAATGTCGTGCAATGGGAACGCTTTGTTCGCCGTTTACACGACACAGGAAATAAAATTTATATCACAGGTTCAAACGCAAGAATGTTGAGTCGCGAACTTGGCACGCACCTTACAGGCCGCTACCTGCCTTATGAACTATATCCGTTTTCATTCAAAGAATTTATTCTATGTAAAAATCCTGATTTACTTGGCAAGAATTACTATAAAACAAGTGTAAAGGCGGAAATTATGGCGCTTTTTCACGATTATTTTAATAACGGCGGCTTTCCGGGTTTTGTGAAAACAGGTGACGAATTAGCTTTAAAAACGCTGTTCGAAAACATTCTTTACCGGGACATTATGGTACGAAACCATATCACTAACGAAAAGGAAATAAAAGAGTTAGTTTCGTATCTTGCCGGAAACTACGCCCGACTGTCAACTAACAGAGAATTAGCGGAAATTATCGGTGTAAAAAATGCTACAACAGTTAAAAATTATCTCGGTTTTCTTGCCGACAGTTATTTAGCGTTCCAAACTTGCAAGTACGATTATTCGGTTTCAAAGCAAATTCTGAATCCCAAAAAGTCGTACTTTATTGACAATGGACTTGTTCGTCGAGTTGGTTTCAGTTTTTCTTCAAATTCAGGTCATTTACTTGAAAATCTTGTTTTTATCGAACTTTTAAGACGGGGAAAAACAGTTTACTATCATAACAGGGGGCAGGAATGTGATTTTGTGCTGGTTAATGACAAAACGGTAACAGCGGCAATCCAGGTAACATACGCAATGCCAAACGAGAAAACACGGAAACGGGAAATTGACGGTTTGTTTGATGCAATGAATGTCTACAAGCTGCAATCAGGGCTGATAATTACAGACGACACAGCAGAAGAAATAATTGAAAATGACAAGAAAATCACAATCATTCCCGCGTGGAAATGGTTACTTGAGTATTGATTTCTTTTTCACAAAAAAACGCTCAGATTGCACCCGCTAAATTCCAACGTTATGTTTACGTATTTATTGCAATATGTTACATTTATAACCAGGATAAAATGTCTCCCTTGACGAAAATGTAGAGGAAAATTTACCTGTTTCGTAGAAATAATTTGCCATTTGCCTCCCGTCGCCTTTTGAATTTTTGTCTGCAGCAAGCAAAAACCAAGTACCATTATCAGGTGAAAATTCGTCTTGTATGCTATCAATTATCCATGTATTTGTTTTTTCCATCACAGCGTATAAGTCGGATAAATCATTCCTGTCTTTAACTTGCACATGAAAGTAAGGTGAAAAAGAAATAATAATCAAACAATCAAGCGCGGTTGGAGAACAAAATGTATGTTTTGCCAACCTGACAATGGACGACATGTGAAGCGTCCGAATAATTTCGTTTAACTGTGCATATGTTTTGGACTCTTTAGTCTTAACACATAATAATGCTGCATTGACGGGATTCTCCCATCTTTTATAGTCAGGGATTGTCATTAAGGAGTAGTCCGCGCGAAGAATAGAATCTGCATAAACAGGTTCGAATAAATCTGTTTGATCTAAAAAGTCCACGATCTCGTCATCAGTTGCTTTAAGATAGAAATAAAGGTACAAAAAATCAGAGAGATAATCACAAAGAATTTCCTTTTGTAGTTTATATTCACGAGGAACAGTATGATCATCAACCGGTTTAAAAACATAATGATACAACTCGCACTCGCACGCTTCGCACGCTTCAATTTCATTCTGTTCGTTAACCTCAAGCGGGTCATCGATTTCCGTCGGGTCTTCATTTTCTATCGGGTCATCAATATTCGCCGGTATTTCTATTCCTGTTGATTCTTCATCAATTCGTTTGACAGCCTCTTGATTTTGGCATGACATACCAATTACAATAAACATTAATATAATAAAGTTACGCTCTTTCATTTCTCTCCATTTCTATTATATAAATCATTCTCCTTGAGATATAAAGTTACAAATGTAGGTAATAAAATCTTTGCAGCAAATATTTTATTGTAAAAAAAACACAAAACAGCGTTTAATACATCCAAAAAATACTCCCAAGGCGAGTATTTTTTTAAAAAACGCTCAGATTGAACCCGCTAATCGATTCGTCTCCGTATCGGGAAAGATAATCGTCGGTTTGAACATCTTCGCTTCTTCGAATTCTATTTGTGCATAGGATACAATAAGTATAATATCTCCGCAAAACACCTTTCGTGCTGCGGCGCCATTCAGACAGATGATACCTGATCCGCGTTCGCCTTTGATGACATAGGTCGTAAAACGTTCGCCATTATTGATATCCAAAATGTCAACCTTCTCAAATTCTATCAGGTTGGCGGCTTCCATGAGGTCTTCGTCAATCATGATACTGCCGACATAATTCAAGTTTGCCTCTGTCACCGTTACACGGTGGATTTTCGATTTCAATACTTCAACAATCATCTCACAAATTTATATTTAATATTATCAATTAGCCTTATCTCTCCACAGAAAACGGCTATACATCCTACAGTGAAGCCGGTATCGTTCCATTCGTTTACCGGCTGCAACGTATTGCCGTCAACAATTTCAAAGTATTCAACACGCAAATAGGGTGTATCATTCAATGTTTTTGTAACCCATGCTTTTACTTTATTTATACTAATTAACGGTACAAAGGTAAGACTTTCTTTCAAAGTACGTGCAATTGCAGGAGCAAAATGTCGTTGTTCGGGTGATAAACGCATGTTGCGGCTACTCATGGCAAGTCCGTCGACTTCGCGAACTGTCGGACAGGCAATCAGGTTTACCCGCATGTCCAACTGTCTTGTCATAGCTCGAATAATGGCTATCTGCTGAAAATCTTTTTCTCCGAAATAGGCTTTATCCGGCACGGCGATGTCGAACAGTTTGCTGACGATTTGTGCCACGCCGTTAAAATGACCGGGACGTCGTTCCCCTTCCATCACTTCGCCAACAACTCCGAAATCGAAAACGCGTGTATCGGGTTCGGGATACATCTCAACCTCCGACGGTACGAATATAAAATCGCATCCTGCCGCTTCGAGCAATATGCAATCGTTAGCTAATGTTCTGGGGTAAGATTGCAAATCGTTTTTATCGTTAAACTGGGTCGGATTGACAAAAATACTGACGACGCAAACATTATTTTCCTGTATACATCGTTTTACCAAACTTAAATGACCGTCATGCAAAGCGCCCATGGTCGGAACCAAACCAATCGTTTTCCCCGCTTTACGTTCAATAGCCAACGAAACTTTTAACTCGTTAATAGTATGTATAATAATCATATCAAAACAATATTTTTTCAGCCTTTAAGTCGTGAAACCGAATGAAATCCGACTGCAAAGCAACAAAATAAAATTATAAAAAAAACAAATTCATATGGTAAATAATGCTAAAATTGAATATTTTAAAAATTCATAGCATTTTTATTTGCTTATTATCTCATTATTTTTTACTATCTTTGTGGCGATTTTCACTAAAAACATAAAAATGGATGCAAAGCGAATTTTGTTTATTACTCAGGAAATAATGCCGTACTTACCGGAAACCGAAATTTCCAGAATATGCAGATACCTGCCGGAGGGTGTTCAGGACCGTGGTCGCGAGATACGGACATTCATGCCCCGCTACGGGATTATTAATGAGCGAAGAAATCAGTTGCATGAGGTCATACGTCTTTCGGGAATGAATCTGATCATTGATGATACCGACCATCCGCTCATCATCAAGGTCGCCTCGATCCAGTCAGCCCGGATGCAGGTATATTTTATTGATAATGAAGATTTTTTTCACCGAAAGGCGACTGTCGCCAACGATGAGGGGATGGAATTTGAAGATAACGACGAACGTGCGATATTTTATGTCAGAGGTGTACTCGAAACGGTAAAGAAACTGCGATGGATACCCGACCTGGTGCATTGTCACGGCTGGTTGTCGGCGCTTGCACCCATCTATTTGAAAAAAATGTATGCTGACGATCCGGGTTTTTCAGGTGCAAAAATCGTGTATTCCGTCTATGACGACCCTTTTATGTCGTCATTGAACAAAACCCTCCCCGACAAGATGAAACAGGATAAAATGTCCGACAAAGATTTGATGATATTGAAAAATTCAACGGATTTTATCGGATTATCATGCCTTGCCGTCCGTTATTCGGATGGCGTAATTCAGGGAAGCCAACAAATCAATCAGGCTGTTTCCGATTACATCGGGAAGGAAAACAAACTTTTCCTGCCTTTTCAAAACGATGTTTCTTTTATTGATGCGTACAATGAGTTTTATGATAAAGTTCTTTCAACAAAAACAAAAAGATGAAAAAGTATATTCAATGCTCGCTCCTGTTATGGTTTTTCGCAGGGTTGTTTCTTTGTTCATGTGACGACACGCTGACAAAAGTAGGCACAACCATTCAACCGCCGGAAGACTTGATAACAGTATATACGGATACGTTTCAAATGAAAGCATCTACCGTACTGCTGGATTCGATTTATGCAAAGACATCCGATTGCCTGTTAGGCGAGATGTACGATCCGGTATTCGGACTTGTCAAGGCAGATTTGCTGTGTCAGTTTTATTGTGAAGAGGGATATCGGTTTTATGAAACGCCCTATAATAATAATGTCGATTCCGTCGAATTGTTCATATTCTACCCTTTAGATGCAAACAATTCAATAACTGCCTATGGCGATACGCTATCTCCCATGCAGGTCACGGTTTACCCCCTCAACAAGCCTCTCAAGCGGAATTTTTATACAAATGAAGACCCTGAAAATTATTGCGACATGCAAAATCCGTTGGGAAGCGCTACTTATACTTTGTTTGATTTGGCTGTTCCTGATTCCGTACGTTTTTCCACCGATTATTCGTTTGTTCCCTTCATACGCGTAAAACTGCCTACGGAATTAGGACAGAGACTCTATGATGAAACAATTCAAAACCCTTCAACTTTCGACAATCAGGACTCATTCAACAATTTCTTTCCGGGCGTGTATATCACCAATACCTATGGTAGCGGCTGCCTGTTAAAGACTGCCGGCGAAAATATTGCATTACGAATTTTTTATACTATTCCCTACGAACCCGATGATGGTTCATCTGATCCATTTCGTACAGTGACGGAATGGTTTTATGTGTCAAAAGATGTTGTTCAAATCAACCGGTTTAAAAATAATAATTTAAATCAATTATTAGAAGATCATCCATCGTACTCATATGTAAAATCTCCGGCTGGCGTTTGTACAAAATTAGTTTTACCCACCACGCAAATTTCCCAAGAGATTGACATCAATGAGCGGTTTATTAACGGCTTTACGCTTACCCTGAGGTACTTGCCCGAAGATGAATGGAATTATGCATATTATCCGCCACAACATCTGCTATTGATACCTGAGGATTCCGTCATTTCATTTTTTGAAAATGCCAATGTCGAAAACAATATTACTTCCTACATATCTTTCTCACCCGGTGATTCGAATGGTGATTATGCCTCTTCTAACGCTACACCTTCCGGATACTCGTCCGGCACCCGGACTTATGCGTTCGGAAATATCAGCCGGTTACTTAAAGCGCATATTGAAAACAGTCCGGATAAGGATTTGAGTTTGCTGCTGATACCCGTTACCCGTAGATATGCAACCTATAATTATATGTACTATACAACAGGCATATCGCACAGTTTCTTTCTTTCGGGCGTCAAGATACGCACTGAGGATGAATACATGAAAGTAGTCGTCCTGTCCAGCAAATACGAAAATAAATAGTGGTTAGTGGTTAGTGGTTAGTGGGAACCGGAATCAGATGCGGTTCCGTTCATGTTGCTTCAATTTTTTTTGCTAAAATGTAAAAAAGCCATGGGACATATTTTTTTATATATACCATCAGCAATTCTTTGCCGCCAATCAGTTTGCGACGTTTACCTTTTGCGACAGCGCGAAGGGCAATGCGGGCACATTTGTTGACATCCATGCCGCCCGCCTGTCCGCTGTCCATTTTTGAATAGGTGGAACCGTCGCCAAGGATGGCGCTTTTGCTGATAGGCGTATTGATACGTCCCGGAATGAGAAAAGTCACTTTTATTGAGTCGTATTCAAGCGCAAGCGATTCGAAAAACCCGAAAAGTGCGTGTTTTGAGGCGCAATAAGCCGAACGCAACGGGAAACCGAACAATCCTGAAATGGATGTTGTAATTGCAAGGTGAACCGAACGGCCAGACTGTAGCATACCGGACATCTTCTTAATCAGATATACCGGACCGAAATAGTTCGTCTCCATGATTTTACGGTCAACCTCAAAGTCCGTCACCAATGTAAGCGCACGCTGCGATATACCTGCATTTAAAAAGATATAATCGAATGATAGATTGTCTATCTTAATTTCAGAAACGACATTATCTATGGAGGATGTATCCGTAAAATCAACAAAGCATATCTGCGTAGAATCCTTGCGGATATCATTACATTTGTCGCGGACAGCCGACAAACTTTCCATGTTTCTGTCCAAAAGGAAAAGATTGGCGCTTGCATGCGCAAGCAGGTATGTTATCGCTTCTCCAATTCCCGACCCTGCGCCAGTGATCAGGATGTTTTTTTGATCAAATTTTTTCAGACTGTTCATTAGAACCTGTTTTCAAGTTTTTCAGACTATATGAGGACGATGTTTTCGGCGACTATCTCGGCAATATCCTTTACATTATCCCTCGAAGAATGTTGAAACGCTTTTTTACATAACGGACAGGCAGTCGCAATCGTGTCGGGATTGTTCTTCATGAGGTTACGGCGTGCAGCGTCACGCAGTTTCATCTGTTGTTCGAGCGTCAAAACCGTGTTTCCCAGATTATAACCGCAGCAAATACTGTTTTTACGCGCTTTTGCAACAGGTACAAGCTGGGATACCGCCCGCAGGACATCGCGCGGTTCATCGTAAATGCCGCATCCGCGTCCCAGTTCACACGGGTCATGGTAAGCCACAGTTGTCTTGCTTTTTCTGAGGCGGAGTTTACCGTTTTTCACAAGCATGGCGATATATTCGGTATGATGCATCACTTTCACCGGAAGGTCATATTCCTTTTTAAACGACTGGTAGCATATGGGGCATGAAGTCACAAGATATTGGGCTTGCGATTCGGTTAATAAAGCGGTATTCTTTTTACGCAGTTCGGCGGCTTGCGTATAGAAACCTTGTTGAAGCAGCGGACGCCCGCAACAAATCGTGCGGTCTTCGTCCATGATCCAGTATTTCTGACCCGCTGACTCGAAAATTTTCTTCATGGATTCGGTGATAGCCGGTGTCAGGTGCGACATGCAACCCTCGAAGTAGGCTACACGTCCGATGGCGTTGAAAGACTTCAACGGATCGACGAAATGGTAATTGTCTTCAGTATTGAGTATCCCTTTGTTCCTTTCCTGCCGGCGTATGGCGGAAATCTCAATACCAACCGGACAGGCGGTCTCGCACTGGTTACACATCAGGCAGTTTTCCGTCGCTTTGCGGTGGAACATGCGTGTACGGATGTCGCGAAGCAGGTAGACAGCCTGTACATTCTTAATACCCAACTCGGAATCGAGCGGACAACCGTCGATACATATCCCGCAACGCGAACAGGCCGACAGTTCCACACGTGTATATCCCGTATGACTTTCGCCTTCACGAACGCCAAGACTTCGCAGTACGATGAGTAACGGTTCGGTGAAAATGTGCATGTATCTTGAAAAGGGAAATAATACCAGAAAGACACCCAGCGCGATGGAATAGGCTACCCAGAACGGCATTTCGGTGAGTTGGGCAAAGTGTCTGTTTATCAGTTCGCCAAGAAACCGGGTAGCAAATCCTCCATTTCCGGAAATTGACGACGTTATGCTTTCGGCTATCAGACGCAACGGGAAGATGAGCCATAACGTGTATCTCAGCAGGATATCACCCAGCTTGAGGCGCGTTGTCTTTTTCATGCCTACCACCCGGGAATGGATGGATTTAATAAAAGCAAGCAATATGCCGGACAGGACATACAACAGTAGCAAATCCATGATGTGAGCGAACAGTTTTCCTGCAGGCGTATGAAAATCGCGTATGAAATAATTAAAGAAAACGCCCAGCCAGAACGGGTGTTCCGATGCCCGCAGATACCTCCAGTTAAGGTAAAAAACGACACCTATCGTACCGGTGACAATAAGCAGGAACCAGCCAAATGCAATGCTTCGATGCATGTAACCAAGCATCCAGTTTCGTCTGGATACTTTGACATGAAGTAAAACCTCGTTGACAATTTCCTTTAACATTTTCCATAAAGCGGGGAATATTCTTATTGTAAAAAAGGTGTTTTGTATATCGGTTCTTTGCTTTTTGTCAAGGCGTTTAATCCAGCGATAAAATTTTATAGCTGTGATAACGAATAAGGCTATCGTTCCGATAATAAAAGGGAGAATAAAGGGATGATAGAACTGGCGCATTACTTAGACTGTTTGGATAAGATTTTTCGTAAATTGATTATCAACTCGTGCAAATTAACACCTCTCGGACATACTAACGTGCATTTTCCGCAGAACATACATTTCCGCAATTCGTCTTCCAGACCGTCATATTCGCCCCATTGATAAAGTGCATGCACTTTTCGAATGTTGAAAGTCGTGAAATGCCCTGTCGAACAGGTAGCCGTACAACCTCCGCATTTGATGCATTTTTTATAGGAAGGTACTCTTTTTTCAAGCCGCAACAACCGGTCTTGCATGTTATTTTTCACCTCAATTGAGCGGGGTTGCATGATGGCGAATCCGAAATTATCCATGACGCAGGTATTTTATTATTTCCAGCGCAGCCGAACGCGCGTCGGTTATTGTATCCGTGATACTCATCGGACGTTTACATGTTCCGGCAAGGAACAGCCCCGCTTTACTTGTCAGATTATCGCATAAATGAGCGTCCCTGCTTTGCGCGAACCCGTATTCGCCGCATATGCCGCAACATTCAGCCATTTTTTTTGTCCCGTCCGAAGGTTCCATACCTACCATCAGCACAAGCAGGTCGGTAATCATTTTTAGCGGCTGACCGATGAGCGTGTCTTCTGCCTTAATCTGTATGCGTCCATCGAAAGTGGAAGATGCTTCGGATATTCGTCCGCGGACGTAGCGAATATTATATTGTTCCTGCGATTCGCGGTACAACTCTTCAAAATGCTGCCCCCACATCCTCAAATCCATATAAAAAATAAACACTTCGGTCTGCGGAATCAGTCTTTTTACTTCAATGGCTTGTTTGACGGCTGTCACACAGCATATCTTGGAGCAATAGTGATTACCCGTTTTTTCGTCGCGCGATCCTACGCACTGCAGGAAAACGATACGCTGGGGCGTCTCGTCGAAGATGTTTTTTATCTGTTGCGATTGAAGCATCTGTTCCAATTGCACGGAGGTAATCACCCCTTTGTAGATGCCAAAGCCAAACTCCTCCTTGCGTTTCGCATCAAACACATCATAACCTGTGGCAAGTAATACAGCCGACGCATTGTAAACATTGCCTTTTTCGTCTTTCAGTTTCCAGCCATCGTTCTCTTTTGAAAGATGAACGATTTCCTTGTTCAGGATTTTATTGATCGCGGCATGTTCTATTTTCAGCTGCATCTGCTTAAACAGATCGTCAGCCGGCGAAAAATCAGGAAAAACTTTATATTTGTTGACCAGATTGTCTGCCCAGTGGTTTTTCGCTTCGAACAGGGAAACGGACAGTCCGTTTTCTGCCAGCACGCCAGCCGCTTCAAGACCGGCTGGACCTCCGCCTATAATGGCTACAGGATATGATTGATTCATAATGATAAATTTAAAAAAATCTTTTTATTGCCGCAGGTTTTTATTATTTTCATACTAACAGGTTTTTCGGTTTTTCAGGTTTCGGCAGGATTTTACCGGATTTGCCTTTATACTTGTTGTCAGGGTTATAGGGTATCCCTATCTTATCGAGCAAACGTTCAACTTGTACCTGATGCAGTTGCAGTCCAAGCGTCCACGGGTCAAAGCCGAGCAGTAACGCCGTCATCTCTTCATAAGTGAGTACCGGTATGCCGTAACCTTGCTTGTCGTACGTCTTGTTTTCCATTTCTGCAATCGTGTATTGCCATTTGTCGAGAAACATGGTGCATCCCGGACAGTTTGCTACAATGAAATCCGGTTCGTAAGGCTCCATGGATTCGAATTTCTTTTTTGTATTGGCAATCGAATAGCCGCGATTCGCCTGTACCAGATACTGCCGGAAGCCAAATCCGCAACAATGGCGGCGTTCAGGATAATCAACCGGCTCGCCTCCCCACGCTTCAATCATATCGCTCAGCACACGCGGAAATTCCGCTCCGCCTATCCCGTACTGTGGAAATGTTTTTGAATAATGGCATCCAATATGGTCAACAACACGCAAGGGTTTACAGGTAAAACGGTTCACAAGCGAATATTTCATTTTTCCTTTCAAATCGAAACGAAACCTGTAAAGCAAATCCGACGGATGCGCAATATTTTTAGGAGGTTCAAAAGTCCTTCCGGTTGCCTTGAAAAGCGTCTCACGCGTTTGTTCCAAAAGAACTGGATGCTCTTTCCACGTCTCCGTTATTTCAGTAAAAAGCCCGAATGACGTCACGCATGAAGGTACGAAATTTTCGTATCCGGCTTGCGTCATCATGGCAAATATACGTGCTACAACCGTCATGGTCGTTTCAAACGGCATAATATCAGCATGATAACCGATACCTGTACAGGTATGGAGATCCGGCTCGTCATATACAGTTTTTCCAAGTATATCCCTGATTATCGTCAGAAAAGCAGTTTCCGAGCCAGGAAAAAACGTCTGACGGATACAACTTCGTTCGTAAAAATAATGATCATCGGCTATTTCTTTCTGATAATCGTTCCAGTATTTAATAATCTCTGCCCGTTTCATATTTACTTTTTTTTATCCCGAATATACGCTTATGAACAGTTTGTCGTCATCTTTGATACCCGTTTTGTTTTTAGCATGCGTTTCAATATCCTTAAATAACACGTTAGCTCCTGTTATTTCAAATATCCTGTTTATCTCGTCTAACGTTTCACTGCGAATCTTACGCAACGCTCCGGGACCATCGCCATGATAGTTGGCCCCAAACCTGGGCGCTATCTCTTCGATATTTTCCTTATACCACTTCCAGATAGGACCCTGTTCGTAATGAAGGTCGTAGTCTACCCTGTCGGGATGTACACAATAACCTGTTTCCTTCATATTTAATCCGATTGTTCTTACAATAGCAAATTGTTGAATTCCCTTTTTACTTTCGGCGAAATAGCCGAGGTCCTGCGATACTTTACGTAGAACAGTGATAAGCAGCCCCGGTACATTTCCGCGAGGACAGCGTGTTTTGCACGACATACACTGTCCACACAACCAAATACCGTCGGCGCGTAGCATGTTATCTATTTCCTCCTCATTCTGCCGCTGTACAATATCGCATATCTTTCGCGGGTCATAATTATAAAACTCGGCAGCAGGACAGATCGCTGTGCATGTGCCGCAATTCATGCATGTTTTCATCGCTTCGCTGAAGCGCACATCATCCATCAGTAACTTACAGAGATTTCCCATTAATAAATGAATTAAGAATTATGTGTAGCCGGTGATTATCCAAAATCCGGATAGCGTTTTCCGCTCTCGCCAATGTTAATTACAACCGTCTCGCCGTCATAGATACGTTTTTCCGCTAATGCCTGATAAAAACCGGCAAAACAAACCGTTGCTGCAGGTCCTATCCGTATGTTCTTTTCATTGCGGACGATATGCGCATATTCCGGTAATGCTGCTTCTTTTATTCTGATAAAATCACCTCCGCTCTTCTTCACAATCCGTGCCACGATAGGGTACATACCCGGATTACCGGCGGATAAAATGAAAACGGATGTTTGCGGATTGCTAATGACAGGATAATCATTTTCAAAATTATCGGGAAAGCCTTCATTGACGGCTTTTTCCCATGCCTGAACCATCGGATCGCATAAATCCTGCTGTACAAGCAACATGCGCGGCAACTTTACCGCTTCCGGCAAGTCTGTTATTTCATCCTTGTGACCCGCTATCTCGCGGAATCCCTTATCCAAAGCGATAGGACCTGTACCTCCGGCTACCGCCTGCATATAGACGTCCGGCATCTTGCCGAGTTGACGAAGGAATTCGAAAACCATTGTACGTTTTGATTCTACGCGCATGGGGTCGATATTACCGATTGACATCAGCACACTGTTCTTTTCGGCAAAGTCGGCTGCCTCCTTTTTTGCCTGTGCATAATCACCCGCCGAAATGACTGCATCCTGACCATACAATCGTATTTCATCGATCGTTTCGCGGTTAGTTGTTGCAGGTGCAAAGTTGGTGAACCTGATACCGGCTGTAGCCATGTATCTCGCATAAGCAGTGGCTGAATTGCCGGTGGATGAGGTGCAAAACTGCCGTATGCCGTTTTCCTTGAGGACAGAAGCCGTCATGGATGCCGCAACATCTTTCAACGTGTTTGTACCACCGTTAAGGTCGTTACGGTAGGCAAAAACACGACAATTAACGCCATAATTATCAGCCGCATATCGGCTCAGGAAATGCCATTCTTCCAATGGAACAGCGCCTTCGTTAAACGACACGATATTTTCTCTGTTTTCCAACGGAAGGAAATCGAAGTAATGCCAAAAACTCGTCGAAGCACTATTCAGCAAATCCTTTAGTCTGGAATAATCAGTACTATAAACGGCTTCAACACGCCGACCGCCGCAATTCGGACAGAACTGCCTTTGTCCGAACCAGTCAGATAATTCCGCAATAACATGTCCACAATTGCAGCATTTCAAAAAATATTTCATGATATTCTCAGATTCACCATGGGAACTTCATCCGAATATTTACCGGCTTCCACATTTTTCTTTATTTCGCTGAAAACGTTTACCGTCCGTTCCACATCTTCCATGGAATGTATGGCAGTAGGTATGACACGGAGCATGAGTACGCCTTTAGGCACAACCGGATACACAACCATCGAGCAAAACACGCCATAGTTTTCACGCATGTCAAGCACAATATTACTGCCAACACCCTCGTTGCCCTGAAAATATACCGGTGTGACACACGATTGCGTATTACCGATATCAAGTCCTCTTTCGCGCAAACCCTGCTGCAAGGCGTTCGCAATTTCCCAGAGTTTTTGACGGTATTCGCCGCGAATAAGCAGTTCGAGGCGTTTAATAGAACCGATAACAATGGGCATGGGGAGCGATTTTGCAAAAATCTGGGAGCGCATATTATAACGCAGATGGTCGACTACCTCGCGTGATGAGGCAACAAAAGCGCCAATGATTGCCATACTTTTTGCAAAAGTAGCGAAATAAACATCTACTTCGTCCTGACAGTTAAAATGTTCGCCAGTACCTGCTCCGGTAGCACCCATCGTTCCGAATCCATGTGCATCGTCAACCAGAAGCCGGAATGGATGGTCTTTCTTGAGTGCTACGATTTTATCGAGCGCACCCAAGTCGCCTGCCATGCCGAACACCCCTTCGGTGATCACGAGGATACCTCCGTTGCCGCCCTCTTTTTCAATGTAACTCTCCGCCATACGAAGCATTTTAGCGCAACGTTCGATGTCGTTATGTGGAAATGCAAAACTTTTACCGCCTTTGGCTTTATGAAGAAATATGCCATCCATAATGCAGGCATGCGATTCCGAATCGTAAACAATCACGTCGAAGCGGGAACAAAGCACATCAATGATCGAAACCATTCCCTGATAACCGTAGTTCATCAGGTAGCAAGCCTGTTTCGATTCAAATTCGGCCAGTCGGTTTTCAAGTTCGATGTGATAAACGCTGTCGCCCGACATCATACGCGCTCCCATCGGATAAGCCAGTCCCCAGTCTTTGGCCGCCTGAGCATCCGCTTCGCGAACCTCCGGATCGTTTGCCAAACCTAGATAGTTATTTAAACTCCACACCAGCACATCTTTGCCGTTAAAACGCATGACCGGTTTTATCTCCCCTTCAAGTCTGGGAAACATAAAATATCCATCCGCATTTTTCCTGTACTTCCCCAAAGGACCCGGAATGTTGTAAATCTTCTCAAAAATATCTTTCATCCTTCTTAAAATAATTATGGTTAATGAACGGCAAAGATAACGATTTTATCCGAGTTCTCGGATAAAATCGTTATCTTTGTTGAGATTTTTTATTAACCATTTAAAACAACTTATTAAAAATCAATGTAATTATTACTACACTGTCCGGTGGCTTTCAGGTAATAAGTTTGATTGAAACGCTGGCGGGCTTTGGCGTTGATGTGCTCAGTCCATGCACGTTGCCAGACGGTTTGGGCTTCTAAATAATCGGCTAACGATTCCATTCCTGCCGTATACTGGTCGCCGCTTACTTTCATGTTTTCCTGCGCTTGCTCCAAAGAACGGGCAGTCAAACGCACTTCCAAAACGGATTCGTCGCATTTGTCAAGGGCGCCGGCTAAATCAAGCGCCATCTGCTCGCTCAGATCGTCACGTTGTAACTGTATCACTGCGCATTCGGCACGGGCAGCACGGACTTTATTTCGCCCTTCACCCCACTGAAAAAGAGGTACGCTAACCGATGCAACGGCGAAGAACGACGCCCTGTCCAACAGTTTATCACCATTGAGTTTGAGACCGTTAAGGTATCCGTAGTTAGCCATAACGCCTACCTTGGGCAGAAAATCACTTTTGACAAGTTGCACCTGCTGTTCTTTCAGTTCGATTTGTTTTTCAAGCATTGCATATTCGGGTCGGGCGACATAGTCAGTCAAACGGTCAGTCGTTACTGTTGACAACTCGTCGAATGAATCCGGAAGGCTGATATCGCTGTCCAACGGTAAACCCATGATGTGACAAAGGTTTTTCCGCGAAAGGATTACGCCGTTTTCAGCCCGACGCAACTGCAATTCTGCTTCGTTTACCTTTACCTGTACCTTCAGTACATCGTTCCGGTGTTTCAATCCCACTTCCTCAGCATCCTGTACAATACGTAACAGTTCAGTCACTACTTTCCGATAGGATAATGCCAGTTTCACAAGTTCGCAGGTCTGAACACAAGTCCAGTAGGCTTCATCGGTTTTAACGATGATCTCCGCACGGGTCAGTGTTGTGTTCAAATTCGCCAATTCGCTTCCAATTTTCGACATTTTGTAAGCCGACGCAATTTTCCCGCCCATGTAAACCGGTTGTTCCGCCCGCAATCCGGCCATCCATGTTCCACTCAATTTCAACGAAATATCCATATCGGGGAAGTAGGCATATTCCTTGAAAATGGGGGTTCCGTCTGGATAAATGGTCAGTATGTTCGGAACTAATTCTCCTTTTGCGGGATCCGGAACGAATGTTGGCAGGTAGTTGCCGGGTAGCGTTTTATGCATCGTCACATTGGAATAAAAATAATTGCCTGAAGCCGATAGTTTCGGCAAATAGTTTGAACGGTACGATTTTTGGGTATAGTTGGCTATTTCCACGTTATATGCCGCTATGACAGCCGACTTGTTGTTTTCAAGCGCCATTGCACGGCATGATTCCAATGTCATCACCTGTTGCGCGTCGGCTATTCCCGTTGAGAACGTAAGCACAAAAGCACATCCAAAAAAACATATCTTTGTCGACAATGATGTCTGCAACCCGTTTTTGTTTTTGTTTCTGTTTTTGTTTTTGTTTTTTATCCTGTAAAAAACGGCGTACAGCACAGGGATAATCAGCAGGATGATAACAGTGCCAAATAATAAACCGCCCATGATCGTAGCGGCGCAGGGTCCGAACAGACTGTCGTTCAAGAGAGGTATCATTCCGAGGATGGTTGTCATCGAAGCCATCATGACGGGACGAAAACGCCTCGACGAACTTTCGAGTAGCGCTTTGTGTGGATCAACACCGGAAGAAATCAGACGGTCGATCTCATCCATCAGTATGATGCCGTTTTTCACCATCATGCCTATCAATCCCAGCATGGCGGCAATGGCGACAAAACCCAAAGGCTTACCCGACAACAACATCGCAATGACTACGCCTACAAGCACCAAAGGGATGCAACAGAAAATAATCAACGGTTTGCGGTAATCCCTGAACAGCATGATAAGGATGATGATTATCAGGATGATTGCGAGTGGCAGACCGCGAAACAGGTAGTAAGTGGATTGTGTACTGGCTTTATGCTCGCCTTCCCATTGTAATGAATAACCGTCGGGCAGTTGTATGTTTTCTATTTCGTTCAGTATGCTCTGTCGCGCTTCTTCGGCGCCAATGCCGAAGACCGTGTTACCCAGCGCTTTCATGGCGCGCTGTCCGTTATAACGGATCACCAGCGGGTCTTCCCAAACGATTTTCACGCCTTTCGAGGCTTGGCTCAAAGGTGTCGTACGCAATGCGGCTTCCAGCACGTCTTCTTCCGAAATGATTCCAGTCATCAAACCCTGCAGGGTTTCCCTGTTCAATCCGCCTTGCGACGGCGACATGCTGAAAACCGATATGTTTTCGAGCGATTCAATGGGAGCGCCGTTTTTATCCGTCGTTTTCAGATAGATGGTTTGACTGTTGTTGCCTTCATAAAAGACGCTTACAGGCAGTCCGCCGGTTGCTGAAAGAAGCGATAACGCAACATCCTGACGACTCAAACCGACACTGCGTGCAATCGGCTGATTGTAATCGACCATCAGATTGGGTGTTTTGGGCTCCCAATCGGTCGTGATGAGGAATATCTTGTCGCTTTTACGCATGATGTCCTGCGCCTCCGCGGTTAACCGTCGCAAAACGGCAGGGTCGGGTCCAATGAAAAGCGCCTCTATCGGAAACTTCTTGTACATCAGGTTGTAACGCTTTAGTCTGATGTAGGCTTCTGGATAGGCGGCAGACAGGTATTCCTGCAATCCTTTCATGCTTTTCACAAGTTGTCCGGCAGAATTGAAATCCACAATCAGTTCGCCATACGAAAGCGAAGGGTCTGCCATGGCGCGTACCAGATTGTAACGCGCAGGTGTTCCGCCAATGGAAGCAGTCACGTGCCGGACATCCTCACGGCTAAACAAATAATCCTCAATGGCTTTCAAATCGTCTTTCACCCTTTCGCTGTCAGCCCCTTCCGGCAGCTTGTATTCGATATACAATTGGTCGTAATCCATATCGGGGAAAAATTCACGCGGCAGCAATCGCAAACAGTAAGCGCCGCCAATAGCCAGCATAACGGAGGCGATGATAGACAACGTTTTATGATGTAACAACCACGACAATATGCTGCGTAATGCGCGATAGTACCTGCTATCGAATAGATTTTCGCCTTCATCCTTTTGTTGTTTCGGCAACATAAAATCAGCGTGTACAGGTATATGCGATAAGGCGAGCAGCCAGCTTAACAACAGCGAAACAGCCAAAACAATAAATAAATCGCGCACGTAGACGCCTGCAGTGTCGGGCGAAAGAAACAGCGGTAGAAAGGCGAGTATGGCAATGAGCGTGGCAGCCAGCAAGGGGAAGCCTGTTTTTCGCCCAATGGCGGTAAGCGCTTCGCGACGCGATTTCCCCTGCTTTAAATCTACCAGAATACCGTCGATAATCACTATGGCATTGTCCACCAACATTCCCATCGCCAACACAAAAGTACCCAGCGATACACGCTGCAAGGTTCCGCCAAACTGATTCAATACCCAAAACGAACCCGTAACAACGATAAACAGACTGGTTCCAATGATGACCCCGCTGCGGAGACCCATCGTCAACATCAGGATGCCAATGACGATCAGGATGGATTCGAGCAGGTTTATCATAAATGTACTGAGCGCTTCATTCACCCGGTCGGGTTGGTAAAACACTTTATTCATGTCGATTCCGGCAGGCAGGCGCGATGTTTTCAGGTAGTCAAGCCGTTTTTCCACCTGTTTGCCGATTTTAATGATATCCGTGCCGCTCAGCGCGGAAATGGCAATACCCAAAGCCGATTGCCGGTCATAGCGCATCTCGTTGCGGACAGGTCTGTCGAAATCTTTTGTCACACGGGCAATATTGCCGATGCGCAATTGGTCGTTCTCGTGTCCTTGCAGGATCAGGTTTTCGATGTCGTCGACCGATTGATAGTTGTCGTTGACCGATACGCGCAAGCGGTAACCGCTGCTTTCGTAGTAACCTGAATAAACGGTTTTGTTTTGTCCGTTGAGGGTCGATAGCGCTTCAAGGGGATGAACGCCCAACATCGCCATACGGTCTTCATTCAGTTCAATATTGATGCACTCCCTGCGTTTTCCGTAGATAATGACATCCGAGACACCTTCGATATTCTGTATTTCTCGCTTAATGAATTCGGCATAATCGCCCATCTCCCGGTCGGTAAATCCGTCGGCTGTCATGGCGTAAAAGATACCGTACACATCACCGAAATTATCCCTGACGACAGACCTGACAGCCCCTTCGGGCAACTGATTTTGTGCGTCACCGACCTTGTGACGCAGGATATCCCAATGCTGAGCGACATCTCTATCTTTTACCAATGTCGACAATTGAACGGTTATCATCGACAAGTCGTTCATGGAACGGCTGGTAACCGTTTCAACATCTTTCATCGAACGGATGCTCTTTTCGAGAACATCCGTCACTTCTAATTCCACCTGATGCGCCGATGCACCCGGATAGACTGTAATGACAAGCGCCTGCTTGATCTTTACTTCCGGGTCTTCCAACTTACTCATATCGCGAAACGAAAGCACCCCGCCAACAACCAGAACAACGATTATAAAATAAATCAGTTTGCGGTTGTCCAAAGCCCAACTACTCCAGTCTATCATAGCAATCCTCCAATATTCGTGGGCGACATGGCGGGCAACAGCTTTACTTTTTCGCCCTGAAACAACACATGCACCCCGGCTGTTACCACTATGTCACCCTCGTTCAATCCCTTTGATACCACTACATTTCCGTTGTGAAGAATTTCAATCGGCGCAATAGCGCGTGCTTCGACCGTTTCCGTACTTCCATCATATACCCAAACGCTTGATACGCCGTTGTGTTCGAAGATAGCAGAAAACGGAATATACAACAACGCCGTTTCATCGGATTTATACCGTATGGTTACCATGACTGTCATACCCGGCGAGGGCATCTGCTGTAAACGTTCTTTCATCCTCAACCGTACCGTGTACAGTTGGTTCAGGTTTGCTTTTTGGGCCACCCCTATCAACTCCAGCGGAAAAGTCATGTCGGGATAAATATCGACGCTGCACGCAAACGAATCGAACTGGTCGCGACGGACGAAGTCGGACGACGGGATATTGATTTCCACCTCGGGCAGGCTTGCACTTATCATCGAAACGACAGGCATTCCGGCGCCAATTGTTTCGCCCGCTTCAAAAAATCGTTTCTGGATATAACCGTCGAAGGGGGCGCATAGTTTGGTGTCGGACAATGCATTTTGATGCGCTTCGTATTTTGCGGTGATCTGTTGCAGTCCGTAAACAGCTTTATCATAGTCGTTAGCCGTCACACTCCCTTTTTCATAAAGTGCAATGACCCTTTCGGCTTCGGCTTTGATGCGATTATATTCGGCTTCGGTAGCCGACAGTTGAAGTGTATAGTCGCGTGCATCCATCTCCGCCAGCAGTTGACCTTTCCTGACAATACTGCCCGCGTTCACAAATACCTTCTCAATAGGACCGCTGATACGAAAAGCAAGATTGACATCGGAAGCAGCTTTCACTTTCCCGGGAAAAGTGGAAGCGCTTTTTTCGCAATAAACCCTGGCTGTATCTACCTTGACGGTTTGAACGGCTTTCCCGTCGGATGGCGTCTTATGCGAACAGGCTGAAAAAATGAACATCAGCCCTGCTGTAATTAATGCTACTGTTTTTTCCATAACAAAATCTTTCATTTTATTTTCATGCAAAGTAAATCAATTTCTTTGAAATAGAAAAACCATACAAAAAAACTTGTTTTTGAAAGGCTATGAAAACATTTCAGTTTTTCAATTATTATGTCTTGAAACAATTTGCAGCGCTTGATAAATCTAAATTATTTATGTATATTTGCCGCCGATTGGTTCAGCGCTTCTGTGACTGACCGTGATTTTTTCTTGTTAAAAAGTAAGTTTATAAAGTATCCAACGGGCTTTTGATATTGCCTATTTGACGATTGCTTACTTTCGCATAGATTTCAGTAGTTTTTATATCGCTGTGTCCCAATAGCTTTTGTATAAAATACATATCAGTTCCCGCTTCCAGCAAATGTGTTGCATAACTGTGACGCAACCCGTGAATTCCTACTGTTTTATTTACTTTCGCCCTTTGTATTGCTTTGTTGAAAACCGCTTGTGCGCTTCGGATACAATATTGCCCTCCGTACTGTCCTTCAAATAAATATTTTTGAGGGCGGTATGCGCGATAATAATCCCTCAATTCATCAAGAACGGAAGTCGGCAAATTGACGTAACGGTCTTTTTTACCTTTGCCAGCCATAATGTATACCATCATTCTCCCGCTATCGATGTCGGCTATTTTCAAATTCACGATTTCACTTACCCGCAATCCCAGACCATAGCACATTTTAAGCATCAGCTTATGTTTTGGATTATTCGTTTTCTCCAATAATTTTGCCACATCACGTTTAGATATTACTTTCGGGAGTATTTTTTTCTTTTTTGGTCGGGGAATGTCGAAGAAAAATTTCTCGCGATGCAACACCTGTTCGAAATAAAATTTTATGGCATTTAGCCGGCTATGCATCGTGTTTTCCGAAATCTTGAGTTTTTGTACGCAATACAGTAGATAAGACCGTAAGCGGTCGGGAGTTAATGTATTAACATCGAAATCCTTAAGTATATAAAGCAGTTGCGCAAATTCGACGCAATAGGTTCTTATGGTATTGGGGCTATAGGCTTTCAGAAGAAGTAGTTCGTGCATTTTTTGGAGAGCCGCCAGATTTACCTCATGGATATAAGCCATGACAGATTTGCCCGATTCGGTTTTCGGCTCCAAGCCCAATTCGATTCTAATAGATTTTACATCCGGCAAATACCAGCAGTTTTTTGTGCTGCTCCACCTTGCAGTTGGAAATTTTTCCCTCAACTCGTTTTTAAACTGCTGGTTATATGAAAATTGCACAAGAATGACATTTTTGTCCCGATGCACGCCAGTTGAGAATTGATAGTTTTTACAATTGAATGACATTTTTTGAACTGAAATTAGATTTTGCTGCAAAGTAATAAAAATTTTGGCAACTATTCACCCTCGCCATTTTTTGGAAAAAATTTAAGTCAAAATTTTTTTATTCTAAAAAAAGATTTACCTTTGTACCGCATAAATGCCCTTTGAAAATCACAAATCATTTGCCCGAAAGTCTGACTTAAAATATGCGTATTTTGTATATTATTTGGCTAAGTACATGACAAAAAATTTTCATTCGCGCCAATTGACGCACATCGTAAATGCTTGATAAATAGGTATATATAAAATTTTTTATTAACACTATTTAACACTTATTATTCACGTGTTTTTTC
>Ga0082212_10003037_pt1 | contig 23995 bp, 23 predicted proteins | sample TergutNt197P3_FD_71548 | JGI IMG/M metagenome (GOLD analysis project Ga0082212, IMG submission 71548) | Neocapritermes taracua P3 segment gut microbial communities from Petit-Saut dam, French Guiana - Nt197 P3 | ecosystem: Host-associated > Arthropoda: Insects > Digestive system > Gut ... | reverse complement strand
CGAATGGCGGTGCGTTAAATAATTTCCTATAGGCTCCAAGCCTCGAAGAGGCTTGACAGGGTTGCTTAGAGGATGTGTATAATTGCCTGTTGCCTGTTGCCTGTTGCCTGTTGCCTGTTGCCTGTTGCCTGTTGCCGGATTGCCGGATTGCCGGATTGACAGCGGCCCTGCGGCTTCTATTCCATGCAAAGAATTTATTGGGCCTACGCCGTGGGACATTTGCCCCGTCAACACGCTCAATGTTTCGTGTGCAGGTGCCGGGCGCCCTTCGGCCTTTTTTCCATGCAAAGAATTTATCGGGCCTACGCCGTGGGACATCTGCCCCGTCAACACGCTCAACGTATCGTACGCAAAAGCCGGGCGTGATAGCTTGGGCTTGGCGGTAATTGTCGGCTTTTGCCATGTCAATAAATATATTGCGTTACTTAAATAAAAAACCTACCCCTAGCGGGTAGTTTTGGGGTAAATTGCGGGTTTTGGGGGAAAAGCTCTTCAATTACAGAGTGAGACAGTGATATACTATAAATAGGAGGCTCAAATGCTTGCGGTTAAAGGTAGATATAATGGCTCAACAGTTATTCTGGACACTATACCCCCCATTAACGAATGTGAAGTTATTGTTAATTTTCCAGACATTCCTCCATTCGCAAAGCCCATAGACAACGGCTCCCTGGAATATCTTTTTAGGGACTATATAGACGATGGTATTCGTGAACCGATTGTTGATTTTGGCAACGCCGTAGGAAACGAACAATGGTAGACGGCGTTCCCCAACAGGGCGATATTATCAAACTTGATCTCAACCCCAGAAAAGGGCATGAGCAACAGGGGTTCCGCCCGGTAATTGTTTTAAGCAATAACATCGTTTCCCGGTATACCAACGTGGTCATTGCTGCACCAATATCAACCACCCAACGCAAACTTCCGCTTTACCGGGATTTACCCGAAAACCTTATTACCAAAGGAACAATTTTATTGGATCAACTGGTAACACTGGACTATAAAGCCCGTCATTTCCAGTTTGTAGAAAAAGTCCCCTCTGATTTTTTGCTGCAATTATTAAGTATTACCCAACGTATTTTTACAATTTAGACATTTCTTTTTGACCCTAATATGTTTAGGAGAAAATAATGGAAACAATGACTGAAGAAAAGGCCTTTGCCCTTGACGAATACTATACTAACAATCCGCCCAAAGTCGATCCCTCAAAAGCTCGTGTACGAATTCCATTGGTACGTGTAGATGTAGATTCTTTTCCCATTAATTGAAATTTCCCCCTTGCCTTCCCTTTCTATCCATGGTAATATCATAAAGAAACCATAAGCGTTTCATAAGTATTCCGAAAGTGTTATAGTGGGAAACCCATGATAGAAGACCTAAACGACCGTGAAAAGCTGATCCTCAGCAAGCTTGGCAGCGAGGGTTCGGTTACCGTAACCGCCATGGCGCGGGAACTGGGGCTTTCCGAGGTTACGATACGGGGCGATCTAAAGGCCCTGGAGGACCGGGGCTGGCTGAATCGGAAACGCGGCGGCGCCGCCCCCGCCCTGCACCGGGACATCCTGGAGCGGCAGCAAACCCGGCAGGAAGAGAAAAACGCCATCGCCAGGCGCGCGGCGGAACTGGTCCGGGACGGCGACGTAATTATGATCGAGGCGGGGACAACCATCGCCCTGGTGGCAAAATACCTCCAGGGGAGGCGCGACATTCACATTGTTACCAATTCTTCGCTGGTTTTTTCGTATTCGCGGCTAAACCCCATGCTGCAGATCACCATGACAGGGGGCGAGTTCCGCAGGGCTACCGAGTCCTTTGTCGGCCCTGTCGCCCTGGACACGATTAGCCGCCTTAATGTGCGGCTTGCCTTTGTCGGCACCGACGGCTTTAGCCTGGAACGGGGGATTACCACGCACCTTGCCGAGGGCGCGGAAATCGTAAAGGCGATGAAAGCCCACGCGGAAACAACCGTGCTGCTTGCCGACTCCGGCAAATTCGGCAAAGTTGGTTTTATCAGCGTACTCCCCCTTGCCGAGATGGACAGGATCATCACCGATTCCGGCCTGCCCGGCAGCGCCGCGGAAAGCTTGTCTAAAGCGGGAATACCAATTGAGCGAGTATAAGGAGAATCTATGGCCCATGTTTTAATCATGCCCCGCCAGGGCAATACCGTTGAGTCCTGTATCATTCAGGAATGGAAAGTAAAGGAAGGCGACAGCGTCAACGCCGGCACAACGGTTTGTATTGTAGAAACAGACAAGGCGACTTTTGATGTCCCCGCCGGGGCAGACGGGCTTGTCCTTAAAATACTCCACCCGGCGGGCGACGATGTCCCGGTACTGGAGCCCATCGCCGTCATCGGCATGGCAGGCGAAGACCCGGCAGTAGTTGCCGCACAGACAATGCCGGATATATCCGGGAATACCTCTCGCAAAGACGTCGTTTGCGAGCAAACGAAGACGCAAAGGGGAGAGAAAGCAGGGAATGTAGAACAGGGAGTAGGAAAAGAGAATACCGAAACTTCCGAACTTTCACAAAAACTTAGCGCCTTTGCGGCTTCGCGAGATGAAAATACACACATAAGCCCACGGGCAAAAAACCTTGCCGCAAAAGAAGGGATACCGGCAACAATGCCGGTGCAAAACATCGATGGCAGCGGGCCTGGCGGCAGAATTATTGAGCGTGATATAAAAGCCGCTTTAAGAAGCCGCGCACCGCTTACGGCTGCGGCAAAAACTGCAATAGCAGCGGGGGCAGCAGTACCGGCAGCCGGTACAGGCATCGGCGGGCGCGTTACATCGGCGGATATAAATGCATTCGCAGAAGGCGCGGCAGCAACAGGCGCGACAAACGCAGCAGCAAGTACAGCAGCAAGCATCGCTGACGCACGCAGCGCTTCTGCGTTCCCCGGCGAAGGGGCGGTAACAGAAACCCCGATAAAAGGCATACGAAAAATTATAGCCGATAAAATGCTTGCGTCCCTTTCACAAAGCGCCCAGTTTACCCTGAACGCCAGCGCAAATGCCGTACAGCTCCAGGAATTGCGGAACTGGTTCAAAAGCAAAGGCGACAGCAAAAACCCGGCGGAAGCAGAAGCGGCAAAAATTACTGTCAACGATATAATCCTTTATGCGGTGTCCAGGGTGCTTCCTTCGTATCAATACATGAATGCCCATAAAGCCGGGGAAGTTTTAAGGACTTATGAGCGTGTACATCTGGGGATGGCGGTAGATACGCCGAGGGGGCTTATGGTACCGGTAATCAGAAACGCAGACCAGATTTCGCTTAAGCAAATCTCTGCGGAGGCAAAACGCCTCGCCTCTGTCTGTCAAAACGGCACGGCAAAACCAGATGAACTAACCGGCTCGACTTTTACCGTAAGCAATCTGGGAAGCTTCGGCATTACCGGTTTTACCCCGGTTCTTAATACACCGGAAGTGGCGATACTCGGCGTTTGCGGCATCGAATTAAAACCTGTTGAATCAAACGATGACGAGGAATGCGCGTTCGCCTTTGCGCCTCATATTGGTTTTAGTTTAACGATCAATCACCAGGTGGTAGACGGGGCCCCTGCCGCACGTTTCCTAAAAGCGCTGTGCGAGGCAGTAGAAAATATTTACCTGCAGCTTGCTGCAGGCTAAGTTAATAAAACGGAGAGTTAAAATGTATGATGTAATTATTATTGGCGGGGGGCCCGGCGGTTACCTGGCGGCAGAGCGGCTGAGGCACGCAAAGAAAAAAACCCTCCTTATCGAAGAAAAACACCTTGGCGGGACCTGCCTTAATGTTGGCTGCATACCAACCAAAACACTGCTTAACTCGGCAAAGCTCTATGTCCATGCCAAAGAAGGGGAAAAATTCGGCGTAAAGGCGGAAAATGTTTCCTTTGACTGGCAAGCTATCCAAAACTGGAAAAACGAAGTAGTAACAAAGCTTAAAGACGGCATTGCGGGGCAGATGAAAAACAACGGCATCGAAGTAACCGAAGGCAGGGGTGAAATTTCCGCTGCGCCGGGGAAAAATTCCGCCGGGGAAAAAACAATTAAAGTAAAGGTTACATCAACATCCGGCGCGGGCACGGAGCATGAGGGGCGCTCCGTTTTGGTTTGCGCGGGCTCAGTCCCTGCAATCCCTCCCATTCCGGGGAGCAAGGACAACCCAAAGGTATTGGATTCCACTGCCCTGCTTTCTGTACCAACAGTCCCCAAAAAACTTGCTATAATAGGCGGCGGCGTTATCGGCGTTGAATTTGCGGGGCTCTTTTCCTCGCTGGGGTCAACAGTTACGGTTATCGAAATGATGGACGAAATTGTCCCCTTTATGGACAAGGAACAGGCCCCCCTGCTCCGCCGCGCGATGAAAAATTCAGGCGGCGGCGGGACGGTTGATTTTAAACTTGGCTGTAAGGTCGAAAGTATTGACGGCGCAAAAGTAAACTACAGTGCCAAAGACGGAACCAAAGAAAGCTGCGAAGCAGATATTGTGTTAATGGCAGTAGGCCGCCGCCCCGTGCTGGATAGCTGGGGGGCAAAAGCGGCGGGTGTCGATGTTACGCCAAAAGGTGTAACAACCGGCGAAAAAATGCGGACTAACATCCCCGGCATTTGGGCGGCGGGGGACGTAACGGGAAAAAGCCTCCTTGCCCACTCGGCATACCGTATGGCGGAAATTGCCGTAGCGGATATTATCGCATACCTGGACGGCACACACGATGTAGCTGCCGCAGGCAATGTATGGCGGGGCAATGCGGTGCCATGGGCGGTGTACGGGTTACCCGAAGCAGCCGGCGTTGGCATTACCGAGCAGGAAGCCGCGGCGCAGGGGGTCCCCATCCTTAAAGCAAGCCTCCCTATGCGTGTCTCCGGCCGCTTCGCCGCGGAAAACACCTTTGCCGGCCAGGGGGCGGTAAAAGTTATCGCATCCGCCGAAGACCGCCGCATACTCGGCATTCATGCAGTTGGTTCATACGCCTCGGAATTTATATGGGGCGGAGCGGCTATCATTGAACAGGAATTGCGTATAGAAGATCTTAAGCAAATTATATTCCCGCACCCGACGGTGTGTGAATTAATCCGGGATGCTGTTTTTCTTATCTGATAAATGGCCGGCAAATATTAAGGAGTAACAAAATGCCTAAATCACAATTAATTAACCCAAAAGAAATTCGGAAAAGCGAGATCGTCTCAATCCCCGGAATCCCGGTGAACCAATATAAAAGCGACATTAAAAAAGAGACGGAGCTGTACGGAAAAGAAAAGCTTGTCCGTATCTGGTACGACATGGTAACGATCCGTGAATTTGAATCGATGCTAAACACCTTTAAAACACAAGGCACATGGCAGGGAATTGAGTACAACCACAAGGGGCCTGCACACCTTTCCATGGGGCAGGAATCGGCCGCAGTCGGGCAGTGCATCAACCTGACAACCGATGACTTTATTTTTGGCAGCCACAGGAGCCATGGGGAAATACTCGCCAAATGCTATTCTTCTGTTTGGCAGCTTACCCGCGACAAAGCCGGTGAACAAAAACTCGAAGAAATCATGAAAACTTTTTTGGACGGCGAAACATTAAAAATCGCCGAGACAATTTCATATAGCGGGATAAGCGACCTTGCAGAAAATTTTGTGCTGTACGGGACGCTTGCCGAAATTTTTGCCCGCCGCGCAGGTTTTAACCGCGGGCTTGGCGGCTCCATGCACGCGTTCTTTACACCATTCGGTTCCATGCCAAACAACGCCATTGTCGGCGGCTCGGCGGACATCGCGACAGGGGCGGCCCTTTACAAAAGGATCAACAAAAAGCCCGGCATTGTAGCGGCCAATATAGGCGACGGTTCCATGGGCTGCGGCCCCGTTTGGGAAGCGATGACACTTGCTGCGATGGATCAATACCGCAAGCTCTGGCCGAAAGACGCAGGCGGCGCCCCGCCCATTCTCTTTAATGTGTTTGACAATTTTTACGGTATGGGCGGGCAGACACGCGGCGAAACAGAGGGCTACGATATTGTCGCCCGCATAGGTGCGGGGGTAAACCCGGAAAACATGCATGCGGAGCGTATAGACGGCCTTAACCCATTGGCAGTAGCCGAAGCAATTGCACGGAAAAAACAGATCCTTCTGGAAGGGAGGGGGCCGGTACTGCTCGATGTCGTTACCTACCGCTATTCGGGTCATTCGCCGTCGGACGCTTCGAGCTACAGGACACCGGAAGAACTCAAGCTATGGCAGGATGTAGACGCCATCGACAGTTATGCCGCGTACCTTATCGATAACAAAATCACCACCAGAGGGGAACTTGACACGCTCCGTGCAAAAGCAAACACAAAGCTCCTGGAAGTTGTAAAACGATCCACGGACGATACCGTATCGCAGCGGCTCGGCGGGGGTTTTATCGAAGGGGTCATGTTCTCCAATACCAAAGCGGATAAACTTGATACAAGAAAACCAGAACTGCTGCAAAGTGCCGCAGAAAACCCCCATGTAAAAGCGCTTGCCGGAAAGGCGCGTTACGGCATAGACGAAAACGGCAAACCTGTTTCAAAGAACAAGGTGTTCCAGTTCCGCGATGCCCTTTTTGAAGCAATGGTTCACCGTTACACGGAAGACCCGACCATGGCTGCCTGGGGCGAAGAAAACCGTGACTGGGGCGGCGCTTTTGCCGTCTACCGCGGGCTTACCGAACTGGTACCCTACCCGCGGCTTTTTAACAGCGCGATTTCCGAGGGCGCCATTGTCGGCGCGGGGGTCGGCTATGCATTGTCCGGCGGGCGCGCTGTTGTGGAACTAATGTACTGCGACTTTATGGGGCGCGCCGGGGACGAAATATTTAACCAGGCTTCCAAATGGCAGGCCATGTCTGCGGGGCTACTCAAGATGCCGCTTGTTATCCGGGTTTCCGTCGGCAATAAATACGGCGCGCAGCACAGCCAGGACTGGTCTGCAATCCCTGCCAGTATCCCCGGCCTAAAGATTTTCTTCCCGGCGACCCCATACGACGCAAAGGCAATGCTCAACATGGCATTGCGCGGGACAGACCCGGTGGTGTTTCTGGAAAGCCAGCTCCTATACGACATCGGCGAGCGATTTGAAAAAGGCGGCGTTCCCGAAGGCTACTACGAAATAAACGAAGGGGAGCCGGCAATACGGCGGAGCGGGAAGGACATTACAATTGCGACACTGGGCGCGACGCTTTACAAGGCAATGGAGACTGCGGAAAAACTAAAAACGGACTTTGGCCTGGAAGCGGAAATAATCGACCTCCGTTTTGTAAACCCCCTTAACTACGAAAAAATAGTTGAGTCGGTTAAAAAGACCGGGCGTATTGTCCTTGTAAGCGACGCCGCAGAGCGTGGGTCATTCCTCCATACCGCGGCAAGCAACATTGGCACATTTGCCTTTGATTACCTGGATGCCCCGGTAAGCGTCGTAGGGAGCCGCAACTGGATAACACCCGCAGCAGAAATGGAAGAGCTTTACTTCCCGCAGACTTCATGGATACTCGACGCCATCCACGAGCGGGTTTTGCCGCTGCCTGGTTACAAAAGCGAAACAGTGCAGACAACGCTGGATTTAATGAGGCGGAACAGGCTGGGGGTTTAACAATATCTGTATGCGTTTATTGTTTCGTACATGGCTATGATATTGTCAGCACTTACGTCAGATTGGATGTTATGGGTGGAAAATGGAAAATAACCCCCGTTGCTCCCGAAATCTTCTATCCTTTTTAGGGTTTCTTGCCTAACATCTTCCGGCGTGCCTTTTACCAAAACCCCCTGCTGGTCTATGCCGCCCCAGAACAGTATCCTGCCCCCGAATTTTTCGCTGAGCATTTTTGAATCCATATCAACAGCCGATACCTGTACCGGGTTTAATGCGTCGATGCCGATTTCAATAAAATCCTCGATGAAAGGCGACACTGAACCGCAGCAGTGATACAGTGTTTTAATATGACTGTGTTTTAACTTTATTGAATCAATTAGTGCCTTTGTCCTGGGCTTAATCAGTTTCCGGTAAAGCGCCGGATCAAACAGCGGCCCCTGCTGCCCCGGGATGTCATCGGCAAGTTCAACGACATCCAAAAATTCACCAACCTCGCCAAGCAGCATATCGGCAAGCTTTATCCGCATTTCAAGAATCCTGTCCAGCAGCGCCTCGAATATATCGGGAGCGGAAACCATATCTACAAATAACTGCTCGTAGCCGCGCATAAGCTGGGCCCTCATATAAACAGAAGACCCAAAGCTGCCAACCAGGGAGTAATTGGTATTTTCGTAAAGCGCCTTGGCTTCTTCCCTTATCCCCTCATTACTGGCCAATGTATCTATTTCCGGCCAGGGGTAAGCAAGAATCTCTTCTATGGATTCGGCATTGGCAAGGGGCGCATTGGACGAATCAAAATACAGACCGTTTTGGGGACGCTTCCAAATAAGCCCCCAATCGTCAATAAACTCATTTTCATTAATAATTTTTGAATTTGATTTCCCATGTTTTAGTTTTACCATCCTGGTATCAACCTGAAACAGCTTTAGCACTTCTTCGCAGGGCTTTGCAAGCTGCTGGGCATTATCAATCATTTCGATTTTATCCTGCTTAATGCCGAGTTTATCCAGCAGGTTTTTATAAGCGCCAATATGGATGGTTGTTATATTGGTACTTCCAAAATCGACAGGTAGTTTGTCTGTTTTTTGAAAATGTAGAGCTGCACGTACCCGTTCCCTGGACTTCATAAATTACCCCCCAGAACCAGGATCATTGTGTTTACAGGTTCCTGGCAAAAAAAACTACGATACTATTTTCGACAATGCGTGTAACATCGCCCTGTTCGCTAAAAAAACCATACCCGTGATCCGCATTGGGGACAAGGACGCGGGTAACACCGGCCCCCGCCCTTAAAAGAGCCTGCTCTGCTTTATCACATTCGGCTTTGGTTATGACCCTGTCTTTTTCGCCAAGAACCAGGAGCGCAGGGCCGGAAAAAATTACATTATCAAGCGGCCGGGAATTGCGGAGGCCGGTAAACCATTCGCTGCTTAACTCCAGTGATTGTCCTTCAAGCAGCTTGATTAGATCATTGCCCGGCGCAACGGCTGGGGCAAGCAGCGCCAGCGCCTTGTACGGGTTGTCCGGGCGGTTCACAATCTCCAGCGCAATACGGCCACCCATACTGTAGCCGAAAATCCCCAGGCGGTTTTTATCGATGGGGTATTTTTTTAACATAAAGGCAAGGCAGGAGGCGGAATCGGAAACCATGTTGGGCATGGTATTCAGCGTGAAAGGGGAAGCGGATTCGCCACAGCCGGGAAAGTCCATGCGGATGGTTGCAATACCTATTCCTGTTATGGCTTCTGCCAGGCGCTTAAAGCCGCCGCCTTCCTCGCGACTGCCCCCATGTCCGTGGTTCATGACCACGAGGGGGAAAGGGCCTTTTCCATTGGGAATAAGTGCTGTAAATGGGACAAGGCGGCCGCTATTTGGCACTGTACCGGTAACTTGTGTGTATATACTATTTTCACTTTTTGCGGAATTTCCCGACTGTGCCGAACCGGTACAACCCAGCGATAAAAGAAAAACCAGTATAAACAGAAAAAATGCCGTTTTACCACGAACCAACACTAACTGAAACGAACAACGCAGAAAAATCCTGACCAAAGGTTCGTGAGGTTCGTGGGGTTCGTGGTCAATAAAGCTGCTACTTTTCCCTTTCAATCAATACCCGTATCGCTTCCACTGCCGTTTTTATGGCCAGCGTTGTATCGTGGCAATGGGGGTTGTCCATGCCGGCCTTTTCCCTCTCCTGGTTCCACACTACATTGAGTACGCAGCCGGAACGCGCGCCCAGGATCTGGCTTACGATATACAGCGCGGAGCTTTCCATTTCCGATGCAAGGCAGCCGGCTTTTATCCAGGCTTCCCATTTGTCATTAAGTTCATAACCTGCGGGCATACGGTCTGGGCTGTGCTGGCCGTAAAAGGAATCTTTGCACTGCACTACCCCGGCATGCCATTTTGCATTCAGCCTTTTGGCCGCTTCTACCAGGGCGTTTGTTATATCAAGGTTCGCAACTGCGGGGAATTCAATGGGGACATATTCTTTTGATGTACCCTCCATGCGGATCGCCCCGGTTGCAATCACGATGTCCCCGCCAAGAACAGGGAGGGCCATGCCGCCGCAGGTACCGACACGGATAAAATTCTTTACGCCGGTTTTTACAAGTTCTTCTACAGCGATTGCCGTAGAAGGCCCGCCCATGCCGGTGGACATTACCATGACTGTTTTACCGGAAAGTTCGCCCAGCCAGGTTGTGTATTCCCGGTTTTGATGATAAAAACGCGGGTTGTCGAGGTTCTGCGCAATTTTTTCGACACGCCCCGGGTCCCCTGGAAGTATTGCATAGGCCGCGCCATGGGTATCGTCAAAATCGATGTGGTACAGTTTTTCCATTTACCTGCCCCCCTTGTCATACGGTGTGCCGGCCGCTTTTGGCGCCTGTGATTTTTTGGAAGTAAAAGCCAGGACAATAAGCGTGGCGATATACGGGATCATTTTATAGACATAGCTGGGAATGGGGATGCCGCTTAAAAAAGAAATTCCGGAATAGGAAGAAGCGACAGCCTTCATTAGGCCAAAGAAAAACGCGGCAGCCAAAATACGTACCGGTTTCCATTGACCAAAAATTAACACCGCCAGTGCCAAAAAACCGTAACCGGAAACTTCCGCATTAAACTGCGTCGAAGTAGGGATAACAAACACAAGGCCGCCAAGCCCCGCAAGTGCGCCGGAAATCATTACCCCTGCATACCTCATTTTATAAACATTAATGCCCGCTGAATCGGCTGCCTGGGGGTGCTCGCCGCAGGACCGCAGCCGCAGCCCAAAACGGGTTTTATAGAGGATTAGAACAGAGACAACAAGAATAATAAACCCAAGGTACGTCGTTAAATAGGTGTTTTGAAAAAGCAGCGGGCCTATAAAGGGGATGCTCCCCAAAACGGGCGCTTTATCGATACGGAACTGATTAACAAAAGGAATTTGCTGTACTGTCCGGATCATCCTGGCCACATAGATTGCAAAAGCCGGCGCCAGCATATTAATTGCCGTCCCGCTTATTATCTGATTGGCTTTCATGTTAATTGATGCGTAACCATGGAGAAGCGAAATAACAACACCGGTAAGGGAACTTATAAGAACAGCCAATATCAGTATGGGCTGCCCGGGGATAGCGCCCTGAAAAATATTTATAAACAATATTCCCGTAAAAGCCCCAAAAATCATTATCCCTTCGAGCGCAATATTAATAACTCCGCTCCGTTCGGAAAACATCCCCCCAAGGGCAACAATTAACAGGGGTATGGAAAAAAACATTGTCTGCTGGACCAAAAAGTAAAGTACGCTCATGTTATTCCTCCCCCTGGGCAGAAACCGGGACGGCACCCTTTTTTTCGGCTGCCGCAACCCGCATACGCTTTACGGTATTAAAGAAATTTTTTATAAGAAGTGCAAAAGCGCTAAAATAAATAATTACCGCAATTATAATCTCTATAATCTGCGGTGCAAAATCGTACAACTGCATATTAAAACCGCCGACATTCAGGTACGCCACAAAAATACCGGAAAATATAATCCCGATTGGGTTATTTAAACCAAGAAGGGCGACAGGAATGCCGTTAAAGCCTTCCGCAGCAAGTGCATCCACGACAGTAATGCCTTTACCGGAACCGGCAAGGTACAGAAGGGCGCCGCCCAGCCCTGCCAGGGCACCTGCAATCACCATGGAATACACAATGCTGCGCTTTTCATTTATACCGGCATAATGCGCCGCATCCCGGTTATAGCCGCAGGCTTTTAATTCATACCCAAAAGACGTTTTTTCCAGGACAATGTAGATCAATATGGCAAAAAGTATGGCAATAAATATCCCCGAATTGGCACTGGAAAGGTTATTCGCTTCGCGGAAGAGCTTATCAAGACCCATTTTGGGGAGGTTGGCATGTTCCGCTACACGCATACTCTGGTTGCGGAGGGAGTCAAAAATTGTATGCCCTACAAGGAAATTTACCAGGTACATCCCGATATAATTCATCATGATGCAGGCGATTACCTCGTTTACATTAAAGAAAGCTTTAAAGATACCGGGGATAGCCCCCCAGACAGCACCTGCAATTATTGCAGCAAGGAGCGCTGTAACCCATAGCAGATGTCCAGGAATAAAACTGCATTTTACACCGACATAAACTGCGGCAAATGCGCCAATAATAAACTGGCCTGCCGCCCCGATATTAAAAAGCCCTGTCCTGCTGGAAAACCCGACCGACAAGCCTGTCATAATTACCGGGGTCGCAAAATACAGTACCTGGCCGATGTTCCGCATGGAAGAAAACCCGCCGCCAATGATAAGCGAAAAACCCCCAAGCGCCTGGGACGCATTGGTTAAAAGCAATACCACAAAACCAACAAGCAACCCGACAACTATCGCCGTAATCGAGGATAAAACATCTACTGTGGAATCTGTTAAAAGGCCTTTTTTTATTTTCATTACGCACTTTCCTGCTTTGCCGAACCGGACATATAAAGCCCAAGCTGCTGAAAACTAACTTCTTTTGGTTTTACATTTGCTACAATCTTTCCCTCGTAAATAACCAATATGCGATCGCTTACATCCATCACCTCGTCAAGCTCCAGTGAAACAAGGAGCACCCCTTTTCCACAGCTGCGCTCCGCTACAAGCTGCCGGTGGATATATTCAATGGCCCCCACATCGAGCCCGCGTGTCGGCTGTACCGCAATAAGAAGGCTGGAGCCGCGGTCTATCTCCCTGGCTACAATCGCCTTTTGCTGGTTCCCGCCCGACATACTGCGGGCTATGGTACGCGCCCCCTGCCCGCTGCGTATATCAAATTTTTCAATAAGGCTGTCGGCATAGCCATAAATATCATTATATTTAAGGAACCCGTTTTTTTGAAAACGGGGGGTATAATATTTTTGCATGACAAGGTTGTAGGCAAGGTTATAATCCAGGACTAGCCCGTGCTTGTGCCTGTCTTCCGGGATATGCGCTATCCCTGCCTCGCCGCGTTTCCTTATGCTCTCGTTGGTAATTTCCCTGCCACCCATAAAGATACGCCCGCCGTCGTTTTCTATCATACCGGAAAGCGCATACACCAGTTCCGATTGGCCGTTGCCGTCGATGCCTGCAATGCAGACAATTTCCCCGGCGCGCACACAGAAACTGGCATCGTTTACCAAAGCTTTGCCATGGACCCTGCTTTTAACGGTAAGGTGTTCCACCTGGAGCAGTATTTCGCCGGGCTCCTGATCGGCTTTATCCACAGTCAGGTTTACCTTGCGGCCGACCATCATTTCCGATAATTCTTCTTTTGTAGAAGACGCAACATCGACCGTGCCGATATATTTACCTTTACGCAGTACCGTACACCGGTCGGCCACGGCTTTAATCTCGTTCAGTTTATGTGTAATGAACAAAATTGATTTCCCTTCGGCAACCAGGTTCTTCATGATTTGCATAAGCTCATCAATTTCCTGCGGAGTCAATACCGCTGTCGGTTCATCAAAAATCAATATCTCATTTTCACGGTACAGCATTTTTAGAATTTCAACACGCTGCTGCATCCCAACTGTTATATTTGAAATTAACGCATCGGGGTCGATTTCCAGTTTATAGCGCCGCGATAATTCGATTACCTGGGTGCGGGCATTGTCGAGTTTTAAAAAGCCGTTTTTGGCTGTTTCTGCACCAAGGATAATATTTTCCAGGACAGTAAAATTATGGACAAGCTTAAAATGCTGATGCACCATGCCAATGCCCAGCCGGGTTGCATCATTGGGCCCGTGGATTTTTACAACATTCCCGTTTTTTTTAATTTCTCCCTGTTCGGCCTGATAAAGCCCGAACAAAATGCTCATTAGCGTTGATTTTCCCGCGCCGTTTTCCCCAAGGAGAGCGTGGATCTCCCCCTTTTTTAGCTGCAGTGTAATATTATCGTTTGCAACAATACCGGGAAAGACTTTGGTTATTCCGCACATCTCAATCAGATAGTCCATCGGTCTTCCTTACATGATCCAAAAAGCGGGAAATTATCCAAAGATGCCCAACAAGTTTGAATTTTGCCACGAATAACACAAATTATTACAAATAGGCAAAAATTAAATTACACTATTTATATCTGTTCTATTCGCGGCAAATTCTTCTCTATGGGCAGCTCCGGACATTAAGAGGTTATTTAACTTCGGTTACCCTCGTTATCCTGACAGGGACCGCGCTTGGGCTTCCATTTTCGTCGAGGCTATCCATCCGGGGGATATTGCCGGTTGCCAGCTCAAAATAAATGTTCTGATAGTCTATGTCGGAGAAGTTGTTAAATTTGGAAGTTTCCATGGGAAGGCCAACGCCTTCGTTGTGCGCCGAGAAAACAAGTGTTTCACCGCCGGGGAACGCATCGTAATAATAATCGGAGATGCATGAATAGACGGAAGGCCGCAGCCCCTTCATTGCAGAAGTGATAACCGTGTGGGACTCGCCGGACTGGTCTACGTCCACACCAATTACCTTCTTTCCGGCCTGCTCTGCCGCTGCCATGACCGAGTTGCCCACAGCGCCGCCGCAGGCGAAAATTACGTCGATGCCGCTGTTGTACCAGGAAGCTGCCAGTGCCTGGGCTTCCGGTGTGGCGGCAAAACCGCCGGTATAGTGATAATTAACGGTAATATCGCCGACAGACAAACCCAGCTCCTGCGCGGCGAATTCCGCGCCCTGGATAAAGCCGTAACCAAAGCGGACTACTGCAGGGACAGCCATGCCACCCACAAACCCAAGCCGCCTGTTGCCGTCTTTTACCGCCGCATAGCCGGCCAGGAACCCTGCCTGGTCTTCGGCATAAAGGATGCCGACGGTGTTTTTCCCGGTTTTAAAATCGGAATAGCTGGGGTCATGCGGTACGCCGTCTACAAGGATAAAGTGTACATTGGGGTACCTTTCCTGGGCATAATATACAGGCGATTCGAACAGGAACCCGGGGGTTACAATAATCTTTGCGCCCCCCTGGACAGCAAGATCAATTGCGGAAAGGTATGCGTCATCGCTCTGCTCTGCCGGCTGGTAATATTTCCGGGTAATCCCGTATTCATCGGCATACTGGACGAGCCCTTCCCAGGCGCCCTGGTTAAAAGACTTGTCGTCGATGGTACCAAGGTCCGTTACCAGCGCCAGATCAAATGAATCACCCGATCGTGACGTCTCTGTTTTTGTCCCGCCGCAGGCAGCCAAAACCAGGACTGCAAGTAAAATTAAACTGATTTTTTTCATTAGGTTTTCCTCCATATTCCCTAGGCAAAATAATAACCATATTTCGGTTCATTATACAGGATAAAGCACCCGGAAAATGTTGTCAATGGCTGGGCCGTTCTACAACTGGACAGGCGGATCAAAATATAACTGTTTCCCGTCGAATAGAACCTTAACGCCGATCCCCGGCGGCATTGCCCTTACAGGCAGCTCCAGGTAAAAATTTTCATATCTGGAACCCCATGAACCCCTAAAGCTGTTCTGCTGTTTTTTCCCCTTGCCATAAAAAGAAAAAAGCTCCTCCCTGTTCCCAAGGATACATGTTATCAAACCCCTCCTCTCCCCGCCGATTAACGGGTATGCGGGGTTTGCAGTAACGCAGACCGCTTCGAAACCAATAATATCATCGCCGTTAAAACTGGTATCTATATCCCTGGCCCCGTCCTTCTGCTTAATTACGAGCCCTGTACCGGTAGCACGGGCAGCAAGCTGCTCTGGCTCTTTAAGGCCGGGGTATGCCAAAAATGAAAAACAGATATATACGGTACAAAGACCTGCGAAAAAAATTGCCGGGTACCCGCCTGCCCGGGGGAAGTATACCGCAAGCCCCCCCAGCACAAAAAAAAGGCCAATAAAGGGGTAGATTATTGAAACGCCAAATATAAGCCCCCGGGACAATATAATTGAAGCAGCCAGCAAAGCGACGACACAGGATGCCTGGCAGAGTAAGGCGGTAATTAAAAAAGATTTTTTCCGTATAGTACAGTCTTTCCGCAGTATCCGCAAAAAAGAAGCCGCGCCTGATCCCAGAAAAAGGGAACATAGATACAGGAGATCGCGCGAGAGGCCGAAATTTTTAAAGTCCATAAAGTTCCGTATACTTATGTTCAATATAGTCCGAAAAATCATCCGCAGAAAGGGGGCGGCCCGTTACCTCTTTGATAAGTTCTGCGGGCAGGGCAGAACGGCCCTTGCGGTGGATATTCTCCTTTAGCCAGGCATGGATAGCGCCGTATTCTTTTTTTTCCAGGGCCTCATCCATATTCCCGCAATCTTCCTTAAGTTTTCCCCAAAACTGGAGCCCGTATAAATTCCCCAGGGCATAGCTGGGAAAATACCCAAAAGCCCCCATCGACCAGTGGACATCCTGCAAGACCCCTTCGGCGTCATTGGCGCATTCAACGCCAAGGTACTCCTTCATCGCCGCATTCCACGCAGCGGGAAGATCATTGACAGAAAGTTCCCCGGAAAAAAGTTTTTTCTCCAGCTCAAAACGAAGTATAATATGCAGGGAATAACTTAGCTCATCGGCTTCCACACGGATTGGCCCGGGCGAGACATTGTTCAACTGCCGGTAAAAAACGTCGAAACAGGTTTCACCCAGCTCTTTGGGAAAGTGTTCCTGCAAGCGGGGGAACCACGGTTCCCAGAAAGGGCGGCTCCTGCCAATTACATTTTCCCAAAGCCTGGACTGTGATTCATGAATGCCCATCGAAGCACCTTCTGCCAGACTGGAATAACGCAAAACGCTGTCAAGCGACAATTCATAAAAGGCATGGCCGCATTCATGGATAACGGAAAAAAGGGCGGAGAGAGGATCCGCAGGGGCATACCGGGTTGTTACCCTTACATCGTTAAAGCCCAGCGTTGTCGTAAAGGGGTGGGCAGAAATGTCCAGGCGGCCGCGCCCAAAATCAAACCCTATGCCTGCCATCATTTCCCGGCAGAACGATTCCTGTTTGGCAATACTATAATTGCCTTTCCAGGCCAGGCTGCCTGCCTGTTTTGCGGTTATCTTTTTTAACATTAGCTGCAGCCGGTCCCTAAGAGGGTTAAAGACTGCGGCAATTTCCTTTACGCCGTAAGAAGGCTCAAAGGAATCGAGGAGCCCGTCATACAAGCGCTCTTTTTCCCAGCCCCAGTACCCCGCTTTTTGTTTTGCAAAACCGATCATTTTTTCCAGGTGCGGGGCAAAGGCGGCAAAATCATTCTGTTTACGTGCCGCTACCCATGCAGCCTGCGACAGGCCTTCTGCCCTGGCGCATTCCCTTACAAAGCCGCCGGGCAGCTTAACCGCTTTGTCATAATCATGCTTAAGCGCCCGCAAAAAACCGGAAACAGGAAAGCCATCCGGGGCGCTCTGTAAAAAACCGGCATCTTTTACTTCGCCCAGTTTATCCAGGAGCCCCCCAAATTCCGGCGAGGTAAATTTATCGTGGGCAACCCCCTCCAGTACCGCTAACTGTTCAGCCCTTTCTTCCGCCCCGCCGGGAGGGAGGTATGTTTCCTGGTCCCACTGGAGCAGCGCTGCCGCCCTGCATAGATGCATCCTCTCCCTGTCCAGGATACGCAGTTTTTCGAGATCTTCGGCAGGGGTATTATTGTTTGTCATCGCACCACGCTGTATTCCTGGATAATCTGAATCTCTGATTTGGCAGAACAGACTGCCGGTACTTCCCTTGCCGCCTGTACAGCTGCTTCGGCAAACGAGGGGGCATTGGCCACGCCATAGAGCGTTACCGCGCCGGACTCAACTTCTGCTTCCAGAAAATGTATGGGAACCATTTTGTCAAAAAGTATATAACGGACTACCTGTTCTGCCAAAATTAAATCTTTAATACGCAGGGAAGCGGCGGTCTCTGTCTCCACGTTAAAATCATTCTCCAAAGTTGATTTAATCAGCTGGGCGCAAAGATGGGGGTGCAAAAACCCGGTATTTAAGGAAATATGATAATTGGACAGTTCCCTCCATTTTGTTTCAAAAAAATATTGATGGAAGCCCTCGCGGTCCCTGTCGCTTTGGCTGACTATCTGGCTGGAGCGTTTGTCATCGCACTGGAAATAGCTTTTTACACGCTCCAGGCGGATATTAAGCGGTGCGGCAAGAAACAGCGAGAGCACGCCGGGGACGCCCCGGAGCAGGATTTCGCAGCCGCGGCCGACAAAAATGCAATTGCCCTGCCCCGCTTCGGAAAAAACCGCGCTTTTAAGGTAGTGCAGGTATTCATCCCGTTCCAGGGACAGGGAAGCAAGAATAGACGGTTTACGTTCATCGTATTTCTGGAGCTTCTGTTCCGAAGCCCCAAGCTTCTTCATTTTATCTTCGAGGCTTTTTTTATCGATTAGCCGGTAATGCAGTATTTCTGCCAGTTCATGGGCAGTCTCGTCCCCCATTGCCGCCAATTCCCTGGAAATTGTTACAATCGCCAAAATATTCTCCTTAATACTTTTCCAAAGCTTGTTCCAAAACCAACAAGTTTTTGGAACAAGCACCTCTTGCGTGCTTTCTGTTTCTACTATAAAACCTTTAATATATGGAAACAAGTCATTTAATCTGGAAAGAACAGAAGCGCCATGAAAGGTACCGGTCGGGCGTTATGGCATTTTATGATATCGAATGCCTTTCGCCGGAAGGGGTACTGCGGACTTTTTCGGTTATGGATTGCCCGGACTGGGTAAATGTAATTCCGGTAATCAACGGCCCCAAAGGCAGACAGTTTATTTTGGTCCGCCAATGGCGTTACGGCTCCGGCGAACTTTCCGTTGAATTTCCCGGCGGCATTGTCGAGCCGGGCGAAGAAGCCGAGGAGGGCGCAAAACGCGAACTGCAGGAAGAGACAGCATATAAAGCAGGCCACCTTACAAAGCTGGGGTCCTTCCGCCCCAATCCGGCATTCATGTCAAATACCGTCCATTTTTATCTGGCGGAAGATTTAACCCCCCTGCCTTCGCAAAACCTTGACGAAGATGAATTTGTTGATGTATTGACCGCCAGCGAAAAAGAAGTAATTGACTGCATGGGGAAACCGCCCTATGTCCATTCCCTTAGCGCCGCAGCGCTTATGCTTTACCTGACGCGGAAAAATTGATCCGTTTTTTTTCCCGCAGGGCCGCAGAGAACGCAAAGTAAAGAAAAGAAATTTCTTAACTACTCTGCGTCCTTTGCGTCTTTGCGGGAGGCAAATTACAAAGAATTCTAGTAATCCCCTGCCGGGTCCCACATACCGGAGCGGGCTTCGCCCGGCAAGCTTGGGATATCCAGTATCATCCCGGGCAGGATAAGGTGCGGGTTATTGGGGTCTGGAATTTTATTCTTGTTGGCCTCGTATAACCTGCGCCACTCGTTCTCGTTGCCGTAAACCCAGGCCCAGCCTGCGATGGCAGAAAAACAGTCGCCGTAGCTTGTCCACAGGCGTACGGTATACTGGGCCGGCAAGGCGCCTTGCGGCGGCTGCGGCCGGACACCGGCAGACGGCCCGGCTTCCCCCGTTGCGCTTTTTACATTGGCCAGGGCGATAATAACCCGGTTAGAAGCGGCAGATACCGTGTCCCAGTTTTCGTCCTGGCGCGCCGCCACCGCATCGTTATAGGCAGTTGTGGCAGTACGGTATTCCGCGGGGTACCTGTTGGCCGCGCCGACAGACCCTGCCCAGGTATAGCGGCTATGCGCTTTGGCAAATGCGTTTTCCGCAAGGCGCATATGGACATATTCATCGGATAGCCGTGCATATTCCGCAGCCTGTTCGGCAAAAAGGGCAGAGGCGTCATAATTGCCTTCCTCGAAAGCCACCTTTGCCTGGTTGTTCAAGCGTATGCTCTGCAGGTAATACTGGTTATTCAGGATCGAGGAAGGAATAACGACCGGCTCTTCCGGGGCATAGACAATCTGGGCATCCTCATCCCCGTTTTCAACCAGCGGGAACTCTTCTTCCAGGAATTCTTCTTCCCAGGGGCTTTCTTCCTGGGCAAAGCCCGAAATGGCGGCACAGAGTATAAGCAGTAAACATATAAATTTCCTGTTCATTATTCGTCTCCTCCGATGATTTCATCCGCATATTGGCCAAGCTCTTCGCTTTCCGCGAGTTTTTCCCCGGTACGGCGCAGGGCTTCTTCGGCTATTGCCCTTTTATCCATGGCATTTTTATGGGCAACTTCAAAAAGTTTGCCTGACTGTTCAAACAGATCCATTGCCTGGGTATACTGTTCTGCCCTAAGTGCGACATGGGCCTGGTTGTAGACGCTTTCTGCAGCATTAAAGTCCGTGCGGACGGCGACATCCGCTTTTGCTTCCTGCGCCGCGCTCCGCCATTCCCTTGCGACAGAAGCCTTTTCTTCGACCGATGCAAACCACCCGTTCCTAATCACTTCCCTAAAGCCTTCCAGGGCGGCAGTGGCCTGTTCCTGGGACTTAACGAGGTCCCCCTCATCGTAAAGGTCTACAGAGTTGTTGCCGGCTTCGGCGGCAAGCATATATGTTTCCGGGTCTGCGGAAAAGAAATCGTATTCATCCGCTTCCATCTGCTTGTTATGTGCCAGGGCCAAAGTCTCCAGGATACGGTAGCGGTCCCAGGCGTCTTTCCCGGCATTAAGGGAGCCGTAGACATCCCCGCCCTCGTACAGTTCCTTTGATTTCCCTGCATAGCCGTCCGCTATGGCAAGCCTGTCCGGCACAAGGTCTTCGGCGCCGGCCTCTACTGCTTTCTCCCTGGCTTTTGCAAGGGCTGCCTCCTGTTCGGCAAAGAACGGCTCGAACGAAGCGTTAAAAATATCGTCGTAGGCCTGCCTAATCCCGTTCCATTCATCTATACGCCCGTATACCTCGCCTTTTGTTTTAGGGACATCTTTGCGGCTGCTTGCCGTCTGGAAGCGGCCTTCTGCGTCTTTCCATTCATTGGGGCAATGAATGGGCCCGTTTAAATATTCCGCCCATGAACGGGCTTCCCGAGCCCGTGCTTCCGCTTCCGCAAGGGCGTCGTATAAAGAATCGCCTGCCGGTTCCGACAGGTCCTCCTTGTACGTTACAGGTCCCTGGGTATCCGGCAAATCATCGACAGCGCCGGTGGTTTTACAGGAAAAAAAGAATAAGGAAAAAATAAGCCCAGCCAGTAACAAATACTGTATGCGTTGTTTCATGGTTTTAAATTACCTCCCAATTAGTTTAAATTTAAGCTTACCACAGAACAGCATACTTTGGCAATATATACGTTGGTAATGGTTGTTAACAGGAAAGGCAACCAGTATAAAGAGATCAAGCGGGTATACCAGATATTTTTCCTCAACTGCATCCTGTTCCCCAATAGTGATAAACTGCCCCACCGGTACCAGTACCTGGAGGAGACAGAACATACCCGTCTTACCGATGCAGTAGAGATCATCTTCTATGAGCTGCCCAAGCTGGAACAGCGGGTACAGGAAGCATTAAAAGATGATACACTCTTAAAAACCTTGCCGGGAGACGAGAAATGGTGTATTTTTATGAAGTACCACCATGAGCAGCGGGCAGGGGAACTAATAGAAAAGCTGTGCCGTGAGGAGGCAGGGATCATGCATGCCGAAAAGACAGTAACCAAAGTAAGCCGGGACTATGAAAGGTACGCCCGAAAAATGGCGATTATAAAAAACAGCATGGATCGGGCTTCGGAAATTTACGATGCCCGGATGGAAGGGCTGGCAATCGGTATTGCCGAAGGAAGGGTTGAAGGCCAAGCTGAAGGCAGAGCCGAAGGTAAAGCTGAAGGCAGAGCCGAAGGTAAAGCTGAGGGCAGAGCTGAAGGCAGAGCTGAAGGCAGAGCTGAAGGTAAAGCTGAGGGTAAAGCTGAGGGTAAAGCTGCGGGGATTGCGGAAAACAACCTGGATATTGCCCGGAAGATGAAAGCGATGGGCGATTCTGATGAAAAGATAAAAGCTATCACAGGACTGTCAGAAAAAAACATAGCCTCATTGTAAAATACGTTTTCCCAATGCTTTTAAAAAAGCGCCCATATCGACATCGCCTTCGCTTCCATGGGGAAGGAGCTCTTCCGCCGTGCTGTCCAGTTCAAAGGGGCGGCGGCCGACGTGTTCGGTGTAGTGGGCGTCGGAGCCGCTGATAAGGGGGTAGCCGTGCGTCTCAAGGGGGCTTCCCATCTCGGTGAGGGGCGGGGTGCGGACACACTCAAGGGCCGCCCAGGGGCCGTCAACAATCACGCCAAGCTGGCTTACCATGGAAAAGGCCGGCCTGTCCACATGGGCGGGGATAACAACCCCGCCGTACCCCGCAGCTTTTGGCCCAAGTTCATCTACGCTAATCCCGGCCGCGCCGGAAAGAAAATATTCCAGTTCCCCTTCAATATTGTCATCCTTGTCTACATAAACCTGATCCCCTGTTTTTTCCGGGTTATTGGGGAAGGGGGTGATAATCGAATAAATATAACTGCCGAATTCGAGCGATGCATCCAGGCCGGAAAAAAGCGCCAGTATGTGGGTTTCTTCCTGCGTTGTCACTTCCAGGCCGTAAAGCGGGATTATCCCAAGACGCTTACAGTGGAAAGCAAAAGCCGGGCAATTATTGCTTGCATTATGATCGGTAAGGGCAAGCAGTTTAATTTTTTTTGCCGCGGCAGTCTCCGCAATAACACGCGGGGAGAGTTCCAGTGAGCCGCAAGGGGAAAGGCAGGAATGGATGTGGAGGTCGGCGAGCATTAGGTATGCAGTGCGGTGTAGAGTTTGCCCGACACGGTAAACTGGTTTTCTTTTGTACGGATCACCGCGATACCTTCTTCCTTTGCGGCCAGGATCATTTCATCGTCCTGGAGCGGCCTGTTATTGCAAAGGACTATAACGGAAATATTAACCAGCGTGGAAACAGCTACCGTGTTTTTATGTGCCTGGATGGTAATAAGCGCCCCGCCTTCCTTTGCGTTGGCCATAACATCGGAAAGAAGGTCCGAGGTATATGCCCCGGATAGTTCAATATCTTCGAACTCGTCCTGCAGTATTTCCGCCCCCAGCATTGCCGCTGCGCCCCGTATTGTCATAAAGCTAGACCCCCGACTCATTTTTGGGGGAATTAAAACAGATTACTGCACGGACACTCGTCCCTTCCCCGACTTTGGAATTTATGGCAAATTCGTCGCTCACCCTTTTGGTATTTGCCAGCCCCATACCTGCGCCAAAGCCAAGGGATCTTATCCATTCACTGGCGGTTGACCAGCCTTCCTGCAACGCCTGGTTAACATCGGGTATGCCGGGTCCGGAATCTGTTGCAACAATCGTTACCTTGTCGCTTTGGATGGAACATCCCAGGGCCCCACCATTGGAGTGGACAACGAGGTTTATCTCAAGCTCATAACTGGCAATTGCGACACGGCGGATAATCCGTGAATCTATATTGCGTTTTTTTAATGCTTTTTTTATTTCGGTGGAAGCCCGCCCTGCCGACTCAAAATCGTGTTTTGCAGTGGCAAATTCCATTTCTGAATAACCAATTCCTGAATCTTTTTTTTGATTGATCTTTTCCAGCCGTTGTACTTCCCTGTTCATTTCAACCAAAAGGGTACTGATTACGTCTTTTGCAGTAATAATTCCCAACAATTCATACTCTTTATTAACAACCGGAAAGTGCCCGTAACGGTATTTGTTAAGAGACGAAACAGCAAAGGACAGCGGCATGTCTGCATCAAGAACAACTACATTTTGAGTCATTCTTTCTTCTGCAGTTGCATCCATGTACCCGTCTTCCAGAGCGATAACAATATCGTTAATAGACACAAGTCCCACAAGTTTGCCGTTTTCGGAAACGATAGGCACACCCGAAATCTTGTATTTACGCATTAATTCCAACGCATCCGTAACCAAATTTTTCGGGCCTAAATAAAACGGCTCAGTGATTACGCCATGTTCGCTTCTCTTCACTCTATCTACCTGAACAGCCTGTTC